>FZPS01000192.1_pt99 | contig 125291 bp, 122 predicted proteins | sample 1817821 | NCBI WGS metagenome assembly FZPS01 (sample SAMEA104158645, study PRJEB21678) | metagenome | place: Germany | collected 2015-04-21
GGACATGGTGCTGCAACTCCTTCCTTGGTGAATTGTGTTTGGCGACTTTTATTCTACCAAGCGGTTGCGTCCATGTCCTTTTGTTTTTGGACGCTATTCAATTTTGCGAAACTTATTGTACCTTATCGATTTGATATCAGACATTGGCTCCCTAAGCAGGGAGGCTGGCTGTAACAAAGCACTTAGATTATATTTCTAACAAAATGGCGCAAAAAAAACAAGTGTTATTTTTACGAAATGGCGATCGGCACAGAGTCTGCAGATAAGAAGATATTTACTGGGTGGAGTCTGTTTTGAGGAAATCGAGGAAATTGTCAACTGTGCGGCGGCGGTTTTTCTGACGGGGATAAATTACGTATATATCCCGTTTGGCTCTCCCTCCGGCAATCCTGAGAGCCACCAACTTATCATTCCGGGTCCATTGCGAAGCAACATACTGGGAAACCAGGGCCAGACCTATTTGGGCTTCCACCGCGGATGCCACCGCTTCGGTGCTGCCCACCTCCATCTGTATGTCCAGGTCCACCGTTCGTATCCCCAAACTGGCCAGCATATCTTCAGTGACCATTCGCGTTCCCGAACCCTTTTCCCGGAAGACCCACTTCTCTGCGATCAGTTCTTGCGGATCAACCTCGCTGCGACCTGCCAGGTGATGATGTGCGGAAACCAGAACTATCAGTTCATCTTCCTTCCATTTGAAGCCGTCCACTTTGCTGTTGGGCATCCAGGCACCTACTACTCCCAGATCCAGTTCTCTTTCAGCCACTTGTTTGAAGATGCTCTCGGTGTCCGCGATCTTCATTAATATGTTGACATTAGGGTACTTATCCTTAAAACCCTTTAAGTACTGGGGCAGAATATACTGCCCGGGTATGGTACTGGCACCCAACATCAGCCTTCCCCTGCGGCTCTCTGATAACTCCTCCATAATCTGATCCGTTTTTTCCAATGCCCTGAGGATCTCCTGGGCACAATCATAGAGAGCTTCACCGGCCGGGGTAGTCTTCAACTTGCGGCCGGATCTTTCCAAAAGCAGTACTCCATATATCTCTTCCAGAGCCTGTATCTGCTTGCTGACCGCCGGTTGGGAAAGATTCAGTTCCTCGGCGGTACGGGAAAGATTGCGGTTCTCAACTACTTTGACATAAGTCTTGAACAATGAAAGATTAATAGTACTCCACCACCCGAACTAGCGCAGGAATCCTGCCAGAATTGTATCAACTGCCTCCTGTTCATCAAGTCCCAGAGTCATGAGTTTTATCAACTGGTCACCGGCTATTCTGCCAATAGCCGCTTCATGGGTCAGCACCGCTTCTGCACTCTCTGCATTCAATTCGGGTATCGACCTTATCTGCGCGCTGCCCATGATTATCGAGTCGCACTCCACATGTCCGCTGGAGCGATTCTTGCCTATCAGGGAAGCACGAAATACCTGCTGGGACTCGTCTTGACCCACTGACCGTGATAAAACCTGACCTGAGGAATCAGCTCCGATCAGGTGGATAGTCACATTGGACACTGCCTTTTGTCGGCCATCGGTCAAAAGCCTCTCCACCATCTTCAGTCCACCGTTGTCATGAATAAAAGCTTCAGTAGTACGGATGGTGTCATCGACACCCCTGATCTGCACCATCTCCATCTCAGCGTATCCGCCTTTCTCAATGGTTATGATGGTAGTAGGGTTTAACACCCGCCGGCCCTGTCCGCCACCCTGGCCATAATGCTTTTCTATATATTTGAGGGAAGCTCCTCTCTTGACTATGAATTCATGAATTCCGTCATGTTGAGAATCCTTATCACCTTGATTATGGATGCCGCAACCGGCGACTATAGTCACATCGGCTTCTTCTCCGATTATAAAGGTGTTGTAGACCACATCCTTCAAACCGGTCTTGGTCAGAATTACCGGGATATGCACCGACTCATTCCGGGTCCCGGGCTTAACAATAATATCGATGCCGGGTTTGTCCTGCTTGGGAACAATCTCGATATTGGCGGATGACTGGCGGAGCAGTCCCTCTCCGTCCTTTCTGATATTAAAGGCCCCCTGGGGTATGTCGTGGAGGTCGGCCACCGCTTTCAGCAGCTGGCTATCTATACTGCTGAGCTTCAATCATTCCACCTCCGCACTGGTTTCGAATTCTGCAGTTGCATATAATATCGTCCCTGATTAAAGGCCATACGGTGGCCGCCGGTCCCTTTTCCTGGACTTCACCGTCAGCCACCAGGATGATCTCATCACATATCGGCAGAAACTGCTCGTGGTGTGAAATAATCACCATGGTGTTCTGTTGATTTTCCCGGTGTCTCCTTACGATTAAACTAATCAGCTTCTGAATGGTCCACAGATCAACCCCGGCTTCAGGCTCATCAAATATCGTCAGCAATGCATCCTTTGCCAGTAACTGTGCAACTTCCAGGCGTTTAGTTTCTCCACCGCTCAAGCTCGGGCCCAGGTCCCGGCCGATGTAGTCCTCCGGACAAAGGCCCACATCTCTGAGATATGATCGTATTCCCATCTCATCTATAGCAGGATTGGCTATGCGCATAACCTCCTCAACATATACTCCCTTAAACCGCGGGGGATGCTGAAAAGCATAAGCCAATCCCCTCCGCGCTCTTTCAGTAATACTCAGGTGGGTTATCTCTTCACCGTTTAATAATATCTGTCCCTGGGTGGGCTGGTAGATTCCCATTATCACTTTGGCAATTGAGGTCTTGCCCCCCCCATTAGGGCCGGTTATGGCATAAAGTTTCCCGCTTTCGAAGGTAAGGTTGATGTTCCTTAATATCTCTTTCGCATCGCCGTTACTGCCGTTAAGGCTGAGTCCAACATCGTTAAGTACAAGCATATCTTATCCTCCCTTTCTCGATATGCCGGTGACACAATACCGGGGGGTACCATACATTAAAACCATTCGCTCAATTAATGAGCTATATAAGTATTGGCTATGATCATGCTAATTAGATTATAACCTGATACAGCGGCATATAAAAGCAGTTATGCCCAACAGTCTTGTCTTTTCTTAGTAATTTTCGCCAGGCACAGTCTGTCCTGATACCCGAATTCTGAACCTTGATCGTTATTTTGAGATAACAATTGTATTCAGAAATGGACTTCTGCAACAAAAACGCAAAAGGCGGGATGAATCACACTCCGCCTTTCAGCTCTCGAGTAAAAACAGCCGTAATACTTTTGGCCGGTTACGGCTGTTCCGGGGGTAACCTCTTGGCCAATTCTTCACTTAATTGGGCAACCTCCTCATCCATGTACTCCTCAACTTTCCCCTGGTCCATCAAACGCCCAAGTTGGGGATTCCAGGGAAGCTGCCCTAAAAGGGGTATATTCATTTGACCTGCTACCTCCCGAGCCTGGGAGGCGCCAAACAACTCCAGCTTTTCGTTACAGCAAGGGCATCGAGCATAACTCATATTCTCTACCATCCCAACTATCGGGATTCCCAGCTTGTTGGCCATTTTAACCGCCTTTTTTACCACCATAAGAACCAGCTCCTGGGGAGCAGAAACCATCACAATCCCGTCCAGAGGAAGTGACTGCATCACTGTTAGCGGCACATCACCAGTCCCCGGCGGCAGGTCTACCAGGAGATAATCCAAATCCCGCCAGTCAGTCTCCTCCCAGAACTGCTTTACCATGCCCGCCAACAAGGGCCCTCTCCAGATAACCGGTTCATCTTCGCTGGGTAGAAAAAGGTTTACCGAAATAATCTTGATCCCGCCACCTGTTAACGGCGGCATTACGCCAAAATCCGTAGCCTGCAGGTTGCCACCCTCAATTCCAAATATCCGGGGTATACTGGGTCCGGTTATATCAGAATCCAGCACTCCAACTTTGTAGCCCATCCGGTTCAGCCCCACCGCCAGGAGGCTGGTAACGGTTGATTTGCCAACCCCTCCCTTGCCGCTCATAACCGCTACTACTTTCTTGATCTGGTTCAGACTGCCCAGAAGGGACTTTTCCGGTTGATTGCAGTTTTCAGGGCTGCACCCATCCTGCCCGACCGCAGAACATGCCTTACACTTATCCTTGGTAGCTGCCAACACTTACACCCTTTCCACTTCGTTTGTTCACTTCTGACTCAAGGACTAGATTTTCTTCTCTATATCAGCCTGTTTGCGGAGAGCACTCACATAATCCATCCAGGCCTGATATTCCTTGGCCTGCCGGGCGAGGGCCTCAGCCTGCTCTTTCACCTGTTCAAAGGGCTCCAGATGAGGCTTCTTTTCCTCATAAGCCTTGATTACATGGAACCCGAATTGAGTTTCTACGGGTTCCTCTGTTATTTCCCCGGGTTTCAGCTTAAGAGCCGCTGCTTTGAATTCGGCAACTAAATCGCTTTTTTCGTTAATAAAGCCGAGATTCCCCTTGGATTCCCGGGCCGCCGGCTCGATCGACAACTCCTGAGCCAGGGTGCCAAAATCATCTCCTTTTTCTAGCCTGTCGATGACCTCCTCGGCTTCTTCGCGGGTTTTCAGTAGTATATGTGATACCTTGAGCTCATGTAGGTTGCCAAATTCCTCGGGGTGAGCTTCATAATAGGCCTTGATCTCCTCTTCGGTCACTTCAACCTTGGAGATAACCTTATCATGCAGTTCGCCAATCAGAACCTGATTATACATCTCCTGTTTAAAGTCCTCATCCGTCATGCCGGCCGCTTCAATGAAGTTTTTATAACCCTCGGTCCCGGCCGCTTCCTTGAAATTATTGATGGCCTCGCGGACTTCCTTTTCGGTAGCTTCCAGTCCTTCACTTACTGCTTTCTGAATAATCAGGGTTTGGTCAATAAGATCATTTATGGCCATTTTTTCGATCTCTTTCATAAACTCCTGATCAGCGGTAACATCCTGGTTATAAATCTGTTTGGCCTGAGAAACATAGAGGTTTACGATCTTATCAAGCTGGGGGCGGGTAACCTTTTCTCCATTGACAACAGCTACCGTTTCATCACCACATCCCAACCCCGTCACACTCAGCAAAAGGAACACAATCGCAGCGGCTAATCGTTTTTTCATGAGGTCCTCCTCTTCCCCTTCAATGCTAAGTCACATTATATATTTACCGGAAGCAGGCCGCAAGTTTGGACCCCGGCGCTATGTGCAACCATCTGTGACGGCTGCATTTTTTCCACCGTCGTGCTGCCCGGCACCGGTTAGAAAGCCGGACTGCCTTTATCCGTGCTTCAGGCCGGAATGTCAGATGTTTTCCATCTCCAGATCAATAGATCTTACCAGGATGCGCTGAATATCTTCTACTACTTTGATGAGATCCATCTCCGCCCGGAAAAACTCGGTTGCCCGCTGCGACTTTCCAATTATTTCAGAGAGCTCCTGGAGTTCGTTGATTTTTTCGGCGGTCGGTTCTTCCCCGGACAGGATCTGTTTTTGAATATTGGTCTGCCGGGATCGGAAATCCTTAACCATCTCCCAGGAACTCTGGTCGGCTTTTAGCTCCTCCCTGGCCTTAATATATGCCTTGTAATGAGGAGTCTCCTTTAAAGCGCGTGCGGTCTCATAAGCCTTGTCATAAACGTTCAAATCCTAAGACCTCCCTCTGATCAGTGAATAACATCTTGACTCCTGCTCCTCCAACCGTCAATCAGGGCCTGATAGCGGCAATGAGGTCTATCTCACAGGGCGCATTCAGGGGTAATGCGCTAACCCCTACGGCCACCCGGGTATGTTTCCCCCGATCTCCAAACACCTCCTGCAGGAGGTCGGAGGCACCATTGGCAACCTGGGGCTGGCCGTGAAATCCTGGAGCCGACTGGACAAAAGCGGTCAGCCTGACGATCCGTTCAACCCGGTCCAGGTCACCCACCAGAGACTTGAGGACCCCCAGGCAGTTTATCGCAGCCTGGCGCGCGGTAATGTATCCCTCTTCAACAGATACCTCGCGTCCCAGGCTCCCTTCCATCAGGAGTTTTCCGCCCCTGGTGGGAAGCTGCCCGGAAATAAAGGCCAGGTTATTGCATACCAGCCCCGGAATATATGAAGCCACCGGAGCCGGTGGTTCGGGAAGTATAATACCCATTGCCGCCAGTTTTTTCTCGACTGTCATTTCCTCTCCCTCGCTAACGGATTATTCCCTCAATAACCATGAAGAAAAATATCACATAAAACAATCCCGCCAGGATGAGATATATGGCCTCCGTATGCTGCCTGCGGAGCACTTCAACGTAAAGAATCGCCGAAGATATAAGGGCCAGGGCTCCGCTCAGCAGAGCTCCGGTACCCAGCTGCCAGTCGGTAAGAAATATGCCCAGAGCAGGAATCAAGGACCCTTGAAACACCATAGCTCCGGTAATATTGCCCAGGGCCAGAGTATCCTTGCCTCGCGATACCCATATGACACTGTTAAACTTCTCGGGCAATTCCGTTGCTACCGGCGCAATCACCAAGGACAACACAAATGCGGGAACTCCAAAGGCCAGGGCCACCGTCTCTATGGCTCCCACGAAAAGATGGGCACCACCTATAATCAAGGCCAGAGCCACGGCCAACTGCAGGAGTACAACTCTCATTCTCGGTATAATCATACGGGGCGCAAAATAACAAGGGCTTAGATGATCCTGCTCCGGCACACTATCGTCCTGCAGGGTAGCTATCACATATAAGAAGTACGATAAAACCATGGCTGTGCCCACAATAAGCTGCCATTTTCTCATCTCAGCCGGCATAGTCCCTGCCAGCAAGGCAGCCGTAAAAACGATCATGAAAATCCCCAAGTCCCTTTTCATCACCTCAGGGTTGGCATTTACCTTTACCCCGTGTTCACGGCGTCTTCGAAAAAGCACAATGGAAAAACCGGTAACAAACATAGCCAGGGTCGACAGCATCAACGGCGCGCCCAGTATGGCCCCGGTTCCAATGCTAACAGCTTCCGCCCCTCCTCCGATCAGAGCAATAATCGGAATCATAGTCTCCGGCAGCGCAGTCCCCACCGCCGCCAGTATGCTTCCTACCGCTCCCTCGGATAGGTTCAATTTCTTGCCCAACCATTCAACCGCATTGGTGAACAGCTCAGCCCCGATTAAAATGATCCCGAGGCTTACCACCAGAATTGCAATACTGTTCATGAGATCCCCTGCCTTATTTCAGATAATGGATAAGAAGTGCTTTGTCTCCTGGTAAATCCCGATGCCTTCCGGTAGCCAACCTTCCAAGCGGTCTGCAAGGCTGCAGAAAGCCCGCTTCCCAACTCCTCAGGGTGATGAGCATCCGAGCCAAAGGTAATGGGGATATTATGGGCAAATAAATCTCGCAACAGTAATTCGCTGGGATACATCTCCTTGACCGGCTTACGAAGGCCGCCGGTGTTTATTTCCACCACCGTGCCCGACATCCTCATCCCGCGCAAAAGCGGTTTGATAAAATGGTTTTCCTGACGAGCAGTCGGTTTGAACCCCCAGACCTTAATCAGATCAAGATGACCCACAACATCAAACAGGTTCGATTTTACAGCCCGGTCGATCATTGCATAGTACTCTTGATAGATCTCATCGATTTCCCTTTGCAGAAAGCCATTTTTATGATCCGGGTGATCAAACGGCCATTCTCCTAGGTGATGGACCGAACCGATGACGAAATCATAGGGTTTCTGTGCTAGAATCCTACTTATCTCCGGCTCTCTCCCCGGTTTATAGTCCACTTCAATTCCCACTCTGACCATCATTCTGCAGAATTCAGAACGAGCAGCAACCCCTTTGACCAATTCAATATCTATCCGCTCTTCGAACCAGTCATGTTCGCTGAATCCGATTTGGGCTATATTTTGAGCCTGAGCCCGGCGAAGATATTCCTCGATCCATGAGAAAGAATACTCGTATTCACCATGGGCCAAAGCATGGACATGATAGTCGATCAGCACTTAAGCCTCCGTCAAACCCACAAAGATAACCATTCCAAATAGACCAGATTTTACTTTACACGTCTAAATTAAAGCACTATGGTTTGTAAAATGCAAGAAAGCCCCCGGTCACCTGTAATAAGGTACTGCCAAATATACGTAGATTAAATAGGGGGCTTAGACGAGGAAAAAGGTACAAGTCCGCCAGGGCAAATATATGTTCCGTTTGTATTCAATGGTTGGTGCTGATGTTCCTGTAAAATCTCATTGCGAAGATCATTCCAAGTATTATAGAATTGTGAGTATTGATAGGTATAGGAGGAAACTGTTCCATGGCCGAAATTATCCCGTTTGTTGGGTTGCGTTACAATAAAAGTAAGATCGCCAATCTGGCATCGGTAATGACCCCGCCTTATGACATCATTGATGAGAAGTCCCAGGCAAGATACTATGCTGAAAGCCCGGTTAATATCATACGCCTGGAACTGGGGTTGGTATTCCCAGATGATAACGAAAAGAATAACCGTTATACCCGGGCGAAAAAGTACTTGGACCGCTGGTTGGAGGATGAAACCCTGCTGCCAGAGGCCAAGCCCGCTATGTATGTCTATCAGCAGGAATTCCCGGGGGCCAGGGGAACAGTTACTCGCAGTGGTTTTATATGCGGCCTGAAGCTCCAAGACTACACGGAAGGCTCGGTCCTTCCCCATGAGGAAACTCTCTCCAAGCCTAAAGCGGACCGTCTGCAGCTGATGCAGGCTACCCAGTGCAACTTCAGTTCCATCTTTGGGCTGTACAGCGATCCGGAAAAACTGGTAGATAATGCGCTGCGCCAGGCCATCGAGGGTCGCGAGCCTGACCTGGATATTATTGATGAGGCCGGTGAGTCACACCGTTTATGGGTAGTCACCGACGACAATACCCTGCAAACGGTTTCCACGAATCTCAGGGACCAACAGATTTTTATTGCGGATGGACATCACCGTTATGAAACAGCTCTGGAGTACAGCAAGCAGATGCGCGAATCAGGTCATCAGGGTTATGATTATGTTATGGCTACCCTGGTCAACCTCTACGATGAAGGTCTGGTTATTCTACCAACTCATCGGGTGGTAAGAAATGTTCACCATCTGGATCTTGAGGTATTCAAGTCGGCCTTAGCCGAGGTCTTCACAGTACAAGAGTTTGATTCTTCTGAAGGTCTATCCGGCTTCATGGATGAGTTGGCTAAACGGGGCAGGAAAAAGCATGTCTTTGGCCTTTACACCCAGGAAAAATCGCTGTATTTTCTGACGATCAAAAATATGAACCAGGCCAAAAGCCGTATGCCCAAGGAGATGTCCGATTCCTGGAAAAAACTTGATGTGGCCCTGCTCGACCATCTGGTTCTTTCCCAAATGCTGGGGATAAAAGAGGATGACCGGAGAAGCCAGAACAACATAAATTATACCCGGGATGGAGAATGGGCAACAGCCAGGGTTGATGACGGAAGCCACCAATTGGCTTTTCTGCTTAACCCCACCAAGGTGCAGGAGGTAGTTGCTGTAGCCATGGCCGGAGACAAGATGCCGCAGAAATCAACCTACTTTTATCCCAAGCTGTTAACCGGGATGGTAATCAACCCGCTGTTTAAAAACTTGCCGTAACCCCATCCCGCGTCCCTGCCGGATTTCTGCAGCCCGGGACCGGGTCTTACTGTACTGCAGCAATACCCTATTTCAAGGCCATACTGGCAATAAACACCCGTGAGAAATCCGGGTAATCAGCCAGTTTCACCGCTCTTATCTCGCCGGCATATTGCTGCGCCTTCTCTCTTTCCGGAATCAGGAGCAAGGCGGCCATAGCTCCTCGCAGAGCGGCATTCCCAATGGCCTTAATCTCCCCCGGTTGAAACTGTGGAATCATACCTATCCCCAAAACCGATTTGGGGTTCAGGTAATTGCCAAATGCACCGGCGAACATCACTTCACCTATATCCCCCGGGGCTATCGCGGCCTCCTGTATCAGAATATCAACTCCGGCTCGCACTGCGGCTTTGGCCAACTGGAGCTGACGCACATCCTGTTGATTAAAAACTACCGGAATCCCCGAATCGGTCTCGGAACCATCGACAATTATCAATTCCACACCCCTATCGGTGTCATGCCATGCTCCACAGTACCTTTCTGTGTTAATAAGACCAGTCTCATCCAGCACCCCGGTTTCCAGAAAAATATGGAGCAGGTCAATCAGTCCGGATCCACATATCCCCTCCGGTTTATTGCCACCGATCACATTGTAATTAAGCTTTCCATCCTCCAACCAGAAGCGGTCAATGGCTCCCGTACGGGCCACCATACCGCTGGTGATATCTCCGCCCTCAAAAGCTGGTCCGGCTGCAACGGAGCAGGCCAGCAGCAAGTCTTTATGTTTTAGGACCATCTCGCCGTTAGTACCTATGTCTATCAGCAAAAAACTCGCTTGGGAACCGCCGTCAATAGCCAAAAGACAGGCAACAATGTCCGAGCCCAAAAAACCGGCAATCTGCGGTAATAATACGACCCGCCCCGCAGGATGCATGGGGATTCCCAGGCCTCCCCCTCGCACCGAAGCTGCGTCTCTAAACAACCCCATATAGGGGGCTCGCCCCAGTCCCCGGGGATCTAATCCCAGAAAAAGGTGCAGCATTACAGGATTACCGACTACGGCTATCTCCAGTATGTCTTCAGGATCAGCATCCAGCTTGGGCAGCAAGGTTTTTATCATACTGGAGATATCCCCCATAACCTTTTCCTGCAGCACCTTCAACCCCTGCTCATTGTCCATAACATAGCTGATGCGCGCCAGTATGTCCCGACCGTAAGCAATCTGAGAGTTGGTGGTACATCCCTGTCCCAGCAGCTCTCCACTCACTAAGTCAATCAGGGCACAGGACAAGGAGGTGGTTCCAATATCGAGAGCTACTCCCAAAAAGGAGCCGCTCCCCTGAGAATGAATACGCAGCACCGTCGAATTAAACAGACCGCCGACTACCCTAAAGCCATCACCCTTATCCAGTTTGGATATCATGTTCAGGTCGGAAGGAGTTATCTCCAGCTCATAGCCCTTAAAGGCCTCCTGTATTCGTTCCAGCAGCGGTACGGGGTTCATCCGGTCAAAACGTGGTATGTGGGTATTTACAGTTTGAATCGCTGACAGTACACCGGGGTACCTTTCATACATTAAGAGCCCAGTTTTGCAGTCGGCGATCCTGATGTCCCGGAGGAAGACCGAGGCTTCACCCAGAACGCGACACTTGCAGGTCAACCGGTAACCTTGGGAGATCTCTTCCGGACTTAAAGCAGAGAGTTCCTCATCGGTAGGAGGCGAGACTTCGCCACTTACCCGGGCCTTACACTTAAGGCATAATCCCCGTCCCCCGCATTCGCCCCTCTGTATGATCCCGGCTTGCTGCACCGATTCCCATACGGTCTGCCCTTTATCTACCCATGAAACCAGTGGCTCGGACGCAGTATAAATTCTAACTTTTAAGCGATCATCCACCCAACCACCTCAGTACTTGCTGTCTATAAACATATCCTGTATATAGCGACATAAGGATTCGACCTCGTCAAATCCGAATACCGGCACATCGCTCTGACTGACCGGAAAATCTGTTACCATAGCAACCAGATTACTGGGTCGAATCAACTCCCCACTAATATACTGCCTGGCCACCTCGATTTTAGGCTGGTGCTCCCGTTTGAAGCCTTCAGCAAAAATGATGTCGACATCTTCCTGCATCAGCCGGCACAATTCATCCAGGGGATAATCCCTCTGCACCTGTTTGTAAAAAGCCATCTTCTGGGGTGAGGATACAACCACCGCCCGGGCTCCGGCTTTTGCCAATCGATAAGAATCCGTATCCGGAACGTCTATGGTGAAATCATGTGAAGAATGCTTGATCACCCCTATGCGATAACCCTGAGCACAAAAATAGCTAACGACCTTTTCCAGGATCGTGGTCTTGCCCGAATTATGGCGACCGATAAAGGAAACCACCGGTACCATGCATACGCCCTCCTTAAGCTATCCGGTACGAATGGGTATAAATGTTAAACCTGCTCCCCCGGGTAAACCCGACCAGCGTAAGCCCCAAGTCTTCCGCAAATTCTATCGCCATATCAGTGGGTGCTGATTTTGATATCAAAATCTGTATCCGCATCTTGACTGCTTTCAAGGCGATCTCGGAAGAAATACGTCCGCTTATTACCAGGGCCTTGTCCTCAGTATTAACATTATTCCGCAGGCAGTAACCGAACACCTTATCCACAGCATTGTGTCGGCCAATGTCATCCCGTTGAATTAAAAGCCTCCCGTTTTGCCCCAGAGCAACCGTGTGCACTCCTCCCGTATCACGGTGCAGATTTGAATTTTCCAGGAGGGTTCTCATCATATCGATAATCATAGCCGGTTGTAACCGGTAATCACGGGGCAGCTCTTTGCTCAGACGTGCATCTGCGAGTTGATAAAAAGAAATGCCTTTGCCGCAACCTGTCGTCACATACCGTTTGAGATATGTCCTTTCGGTGATGCTGTGCGACCCTTTCAGGAGCACCATGCATTCTCCAGTTTCCTGATTCACTTTAAGCTCCATGATATCATCAGGGTCTTTTATAAATCCTTCGCCGGCCAAATACCCGATCGCTAAATCCCCCAGGTGTTCCGGGGTACATAATAGGGTGACCAGTTCCGATCCGTTAACGTGTATGGTAAGGGCCTGTTCGCTGACCACTACGTCTTCCAATTCGGTAAGACCGCGGTTCATATCAAACCGGGCTATTTTGCGGGTTGTTACTATCTCCTTAGCCACTGGGTTAACCTCCGATTTATTTATGATTATGCCCGAAGCTCTGGTTGACCAGATGACAGCCTCGCTTAAAAGGATACCCGCAACGGGTTTTTCAAGGCCCACAGTTTATTATAATCCTAAACGGAGTGTCGGGACAGGTTATCCAAACTACCCACAAAAAAAGGCGGCTCCTGCCGCCTGCCGATAGTCTGATTATGCCTTTGTCTCCGCCATCAAAGCAAAGGAGAAAAGAAGCACCATAAAAAGCGATGCAATAATCGTAACTGCCATCAGCTTGGGATTGGTCAGCACCACTTGTGCTCCCATTCCTTGCTTGGCAGAACTGAAAAGCCAATTCAAAAACACTACACCTAAGCCGGTTATGATGTATGTCACCAACTTAACCTTACCAGGAAGAGAAAACTTCTTGGCAAAGGTGCAGAATTTCCAAAAAGCCCAAATACCGACGATTACCACTACCAGTTGAACAATAGTATTGTCAAGTATTGCCGCCACGATTTCACCTCCTCGCAACCGCCACATCTAGCCGGATCAGTGTGCAATACGTATCCTGACATAAGACGACCATTCAATTCCTTGTTAATATTCTCTCCCAATTCGCTTTTTCCTGCAAACCAAAAGCATAAATTCTACCAGGGTTTGAAAGCTTTGTTCTCAATGGGCCTGCGGTTTTCATGGTTCAGCTTGTTCTTTCGGAGCAACTTGACGTCTTTTCGCCACTAGTTATTCCAATTCTGTGTCATATTTCAACTTGTCATGCACAAATAATAGTTGTATAATACGTGGCGCGAGTAAATCGGATAGTCGCGGGTCAAAATTGACCTGAGGAAAGTCGGAGCTCCACAGGGCAGGGTGCTGGGTAACACCCAGTGAGGGCAACCTCAAGGATAGTGCCACAGAAACAAACCGCCGAAAGTGGGAACCTGCATTATGAAGTTAGTTTAATCATGGCGATTTCTAAATACAGTTTCCCACTTTCGGTAAGGGTGGAACGGTGAGGTAAGAGCTCACCAGCGGTCAGGCGACTGGTCGGCTAGGTAAACCCCACCCGGAGCAAGACCAAATAGGGGAGCATTGGAGTTGCCCACTCCGCTCCCGGGTTGGGTCGCTAGAGGTGGCAGGCAACTGCCATCCCAGATAGATGACTATCTTTAACAGAACTCCGCTTACAGATTTGCTCGCGTCCATTAATGAAAAGAACAGCAAACGTCTTACGACATTCGCTGTTCTTTTTGTTTTTGAGATATCATATCCGGACTAAAGGAAACGGCTACTTTTTCTTAGCCTTGGCAGCTCCCTTTTTCTTTTCGGGTGCTTTAATGGCAACCGCTTCCCGCAATGATTTGCCCGGTTTGAATGCTGGAACCTTGGTAGCTGGAACCCTGATTTCTTTTCCTGTTGCCGGGCTAATGACGTTTCTGGCTTTGCGTTCTCTGACTTCAAATGTACCAAACCCGATGATTTGGACCTTTTCTCCCTGCGCTAATGCAGTTTGAATCGAGTCCAGCACAGAATCAAGAATCTTGGCTGCATCTTTTTGGGTTACGCCTGCCTTTTCCGCCAAAGATTTTACCAGTCCCGTTTTGTTCACCACGCGACCTCCCTTACGGATTTTTTCCCTGATCAAGTTCCTCAAGAACTTGGGAAATCCTTCTTTTTTCTAATATTTTTTTATTAAGATAACCATTTTTTCGCAAACCATGCTTCTCTGATCTAATTTTTTGCCCATTTTTCGGGATCTATAAGAATTCGTTCACAAAAAAGCCTGATAATTCATATCTGATGCCGGCAGGATTCTTTCCTCTTTTTGTGCCCTGTCCAGGCAACATTTCTTAAATTGCAGCTTCAGATGCGGCGATCCCAATCATCGTCATCTTTCTTGTTTTTTGCTCCTCTAAGCCCCAGCGTAATGGCGCTAATAAAGAGCAAAAACGCTGCCAGTAATACTAGTAGTGTAGTTTCGGTAGTCACCACCATTAGTTATCTCTCCTGTCCCCTTATAGTTTTCGCCACAAATACTCCTCTTTAAGTCCGTGAATTTTAACATCCCAATTCTCGTTTCGCGCTATCTCCTCCAGGAAAGATGTTAGCATATCTACTACCAACAGCTCCATGCCGTCATGTCCGGGATCAATAAGAGCCAGACCGGATTCCAAGGCTTCCCTGGCTTCATGATATTTTATATCGCCGGTTATCATAACCTGACAGCCTGCTTGCAGAGCCGTTTTAATCATTGACGCTCCCGAACCCGGAACCAAACAGATTTTCTTCACCCGACTCAGCTCCGGACTGCTCACTGCTACGTACTCTACCCCTAACAGGTTTTTTACCCTCCCAGCCAGTTCCTCCAGAGTCAGCGCCTCCGGCAGATCTCCCTGTCTGCCGTAGCTGTATGTTTCGCCGCTGTTATTGAGAGGTATCAGGTCATAAGCCACCTCTTCATAGGGATGGGCGCCAATCATGGACTGCACCACCCGGCTCAGAATCTCCGCGGGCACAATAACCTCGAGGCGGTATTCAGCTACTTCCTCCAAAATCCCCGTACTGCCCAAAAAAGGCTGGCTGCCTTCCAGGGGCCTGAAGGTGCCCACACCTGGAGAGCGAAAACTACAATCCCGGTAGTTGCCGATGAAACCCGCCCCCGCATCATTTACGGCTTGACGCACTTTATCTAAATGGGTTTCCGGCACAAAAACCACCAGCTTCATTAATTGCTGTGACTTGACTGTTCCCAGCGGTTTTATGTTACTTAGTCCCAGTTCCAGTGCCAGGTACTGACTTAATCCGCGGGGAGCCAGATCCAGGTTGGTATGGGCTGAATAAACAGTGATATCATGTTTGATTAGCCGTTTTATCAACCGGCCCGGTAGCGACTCGTAGTCAATTGTCTTGACCCCATTAAAGAAAAGCGGATGGTGGCTGATTATGAGGTTAGCCCCCACCTCTAAAGCCATATCCACAGCCCTGTCATCTACATCCAGGGTTATCAGTACCGCTTCCACCGTCTGATCTTTAGCGCCGAGCTGTAAGCCGGTATTGTCCCAGGTTTCGGCGAGATACGGCGGCGCCAGAACCTCCAGCCGGTCAAAAACCATTCCATTCTTGACTTTCACTTCAATACCTCCTCCAATTCTTTTTTTCTCTTCTCATATTCCTGCTTCCGCCTCAGAGAACGCCCTGTACTGTGCTTCGGAATCCCCGCAATTATCCGTTCCAATTTGTCCAACTGGAAGCGATAATAGTCCCTAACCACCGGTTCTTTTTGGGCGTCCTGCATGAGAAGTGGGCCCCATCTCAACTCGGTTTCGGATAGCTTGTTATCCTGCCGGCACCGGGGATTCAAAACCAGGTTGACATAGTAATCTCCATCCTTAACTACCGTCTCTTTCTCAATACTCCACCCCTTAGAGCTTGCCAGACGGCGTACCTCTACCAGGGCATTCATCGGCTGTAAAACCAGGCGATTAAAGCTTTGGGTTTTGGGAGGTGACGCATTTAGAATACTGACTATGGTATTACCCCCCATCCCCGCCAAAACAACCGTCGCCACTTCTCCCACTGCCAGTACCTCCAATCCATTACCCTGCCGCACCTCGATCAGATGGTCCAGACCATACTTACAAACGGCCTCAAAGGTCCGGCGATACGGTCCTTCTCCCAGTTCGCCACAGATTGCCCGGGGACAGCGGCCTTCATCTACCAGATAACAGGCGAGCAGGGCATGATCGGAACCGATGTCCGCTACCGGCTCACCGGCAATCACCAGATCAGCAATGCTCATTAACCTGGAGGAAATTCTCATCACCATAATCGCCACCAACCAAATTAAATTGCCAAGTTAATGAAATGTATCCAGGTATCCAGCCGCCCTACGCTCAATCACACTCTTTCTTGACAACCATGGTTTTAATGCCATCATTCTTCTTTCCTCTCTTAATGATACCAATCTTACTCAGGAGATGTTATTTCGGCAGTCTTTCTTTAGACAATCTTAATAAACTACTAAGACTCGCGTTATTTCAGAAAAAGTTCCCAATAGTAATCTGGTTTCCTTCTGCATATACTGAAATAGGTGGTGGAGGTTGGTTTCCTTCCCTGAGAAGCGTATCCCTTAGAGAGGTTATTACCTGCCTGATAGAGTGGTTACTCCTTGAGTAAGGTTAGTTTCTTCCAAAGAGGACTCTGGTTCTTCCTGTGCAAGGTTAATTAAATCCTCCACCACCACAACCCCTTAAGCTAACACCCCGGTCACCGGGCTTTTTTATTGCCCGTTGTTTTTTGTCTTCCTAGTTTCCCCAACGCACAATCTATTGCGGTTTCCCATATTTTTTCATTAAAGCTTCTTTCTATTATGTAAGCCAATTTCAGAAAGGAGGAGAGCCAGGTGTACAGAATAACCTGTTCAAAATGCGGCAAGTTTTTGGGAGCCGTGATCAAAAAGCCACCAGTTAAAATGACGTTAGCCTGCCCATGCGGCAATAAAGGTTCCATTCAGAACACCCAATCCACAGCCCGTTTTACGCTCAGCAAGAGCAGCTCGCAAAAGGGTTCAAGCAATAAAAGCAAGCAGAAAAACGCTGGTAGGTAAATAATGGAACATTTGGAATTCCCTCCGAATAAACTAAACCAAGTCTAGGGCCCTTTGACTACTGATTTGACGAGAAGGAGGGATATCATGAGCATCAATGGTGGCTTGGTTGGAGGCCGGTTTGATCGCAAGCTTGACTTCAATGACTGCGGATTCGGCAGATTGGGCGGAATAGCCGGAACGAGTTTTTTTACCCTGCTGTTCAGCCTCTGGCAGCAGAGAGTCAGAGTACTGACTGAAGGCGATGTGGCGGCGGTAGAGGGAATCCTGACCGACATCAATCCCAGCTTCATCACTGTTGTGGGAGCTCAGATCAACTATATTCCCATCAATCAGATTACCATCATCGCGCGCACCTTTACCTAGATGGAAATACCCTATCCCGCGAAAAAACCGGTGTCATACCGGTTTTTTCCATAAAAACGGCTATCAACAGCGACTTTCTCAATGCTTCCCGGGGCGGCAGCAAGCGGCGCCACGGCACCGGTACCAAACCTTAACCCATAGGCTCGTCTCGCTTTAATCCGCAGGTTGTAATGATCAGGTTTCACCTCACGCTTTCAGTTTCAATATCAATTGGCCGGCGCCACAGCCTGTTGATTTCTCAATCTCATTCTGGTCAAGTTACTCCGCCCAAGCGGTAACATTCCCAAAGGAGGCTGATTCTCTATTGAATATCCAAGGGAACAGCAGACACCCGGCAAAAATCTTCTTCCCCCCGTGCAAGGACAGTTATGTAGCCGAGTACAGCGCCGGCAAGAACTACGGCGGGTCGTCCCACCTGTTCTGTAACCGGTTTCAAGGACCCGGGGATATATATCGGAGCCTCATCCAATTCGATTTCAGTTGTCTGGGGGGGAACTACATACCACCGGGCAGCGATATCGTATCGGCAAAATTACTGCTTCATCTGATTCGTAATGAAACCCGCGAAGCAACAACCTTGAGTGCTTACATGATCAAACAACACTGGCATGAGTATACGGTTAACTGGAATAAACAGCCGTTATACACTAATACTCCTGCCGACACCATTACCATTCAACCCGGTTACCTGGGATTAATACTGCTGGATGTAACCGCACTGGCCCGGGGATGGTACGATGGCTCCTTTATAAACCTGGGGTTGGTCTTAAAAGGTCCTGAAGACAGAGACGGAATACTTGGATTTTACAGTCGGGATCATGAAGATTCGACTTTGTGGCCTCGGCTGGCCGTAGAATACCATGCTGCCTGAAGACCCACTGCGCTTTCGGTTGTAATCATCAACTCCACATTATACAAACCTTACCGCTTGTTGAAAGCGTTCAATATAAGGGGGAGGTTTAACCGGGCTCTGATACGGTTGGCTGAAGTACTGCTTCCGGTTTGATGAGCCCGGCCGCAGGCCACGATATTCGCGGGTGATAATGCGGCTCCTTTGCCAAACATTAAACATAATAATCCCGCGTGGCAATCAATCTCTCCACGCGGGATTTATAACTACTCTATGCTGTTACATCTTGAACGGTATTATTTCTGTGCCTTTTTGGCCAATTCCTCGTCGCGAAGAATCCGACGTAAGGCTTTGCCCGTCGGAGTACGCGGTACCTCAGGCCGGAATTCGATCAGCTTTGGCACCTTGTAGGGAGCCAGCTTCTCCTTGCAGTAGGCAACGATCTCCTCCTCGGATATGGTCTCACCCGGTTTCGGTACGATGAATGCCTTCAAGGTCTCCCCTCGGTACTCATCGGGGATTCCCACGCACATAACATCATAGACCTTGGGATGTCCGGCAATAACACCGTCAACCTCCACTGGATAAATGTTATAACCACCGGCAATGACCAGATCCTTGGAGCGATCGACCAGGAAAACAAACCCGTCTTCGTCCATATAGGCCAGGTCACCGGTATATATCCACCCGTCTTTCAGCTGCTTCGCTGTTTCCTCGGGGTTGTTCCAGTAGCCCATCATGACGTAAGGCGAGGTCATAACTATCTCTCCGACTTCGCCTCTCGGCAGCTCTTCACCGGTATCGGGATTAATTATCTTCAGATCCACATCCGGGTACGGTACTCCCACACTTCCAAATTTCTTCAGAGCCATAGGTGGTCCGGATGTGGCTTGAGCTGTGGTCTCACTCATCCCGTATCCTTCCTGATAGTAAACATTCATATCCAGGAGTTTGTTAACAAGGTCAGGGGGACAGGGAGCAGCCCCACTGCCAACGAAGGTAATCCGGCGGCCAATTTCCAGTTCAGCGGCCCGCGGATGATTTACTATCGCATTGAGCATGGTGGGAACTGCCGGGAAGTAAACTATCTTGTCGAATTTGGCAATGGTATCCATTACTTCATCGATTTCGAAACGGGGCAGGATGATCTGGGTAGCAGCCGCCAGTATTCCGTAACCCATACAGTTTCCCTGACCATAAACATGACAGTAAGGGATAATGGACAGCACATTGCGCTGGGATTCGGGGATCCTTCCGATCAGGGTTCTGCCCCAGTAATAAGTAGCGTGAATGGCCGCTACCAGGTTGTAGTGCGAGAGGGTTGCTCCTTTGGGGGAACCTGTAGTCCCGCCGGTAAACTGGATAACAGCCGGTTCTTTTACCGGGTCAATATCGATGCGCGGCCGGATACAGCTTTCTGTTTTGGCGAGCAGATCCGCAAAGTGGTGCCACTCCGGTTTTAGTCCCAGATCAGCGGCTGAACTTACACCTGCTCCGGGAATGTAATCGGCCAGCCTGGTCACAACCACATGGGTAGTCGGCCTGATTTCGGAAAAGGCCTTCAGGTTGTCAATGATGCCGTCATACCCGATTATCATGACGGGATCGGTAGTGTCCGCGATCGACTTCATCTCATCAACCGTATACATGGGATTCATATTGACTACAATACCGCCGACGGTTAATACCGCTTGAAATGCAATCACAAACTGCGGGGAGTTGGGAAGCATTATGCCTACCCGGTCCCCCTTCTTCACACCCAAAGCAAGCAGGGCCTGAGCAAAGCGGTTGACTGTATTATACAGTTCCCAAAAAGTAATTTCGTTACCGTAAAACCAGATAGCTACTTTGTCCGGAAACATGGTAGCTGTGTTCCGCAGCATATCCTGCACCGCGAACTTGGGGTAACGAATTTCTGCGGGCGTGTCAACGTCATAGAATTTGACCCAGGGTCTCCTTTTGATTAGTTCCTGATCCGCGATTCCCATTTCCAATCTCCTTTCTATGATAGTTCTTTGCTGCGAGCCAACTCTGACAGCGGACAGACACTCATTCGTGTAATTATTTCGATAAAAACCTTCATTATCCTCCAAAATTAATCGAATTGCGTCTTGATTATCCTTCCATTAAATTACATTTCTTTTTCAACAAGCAGATATACAGCATGCTTAACGCTTTCATGACCTCACTACAATAGTTGGCGATAAAAGGAATGTCCTGTGAAATGGAGATCACCGGGTGCGTACTTGACAAAATTATGTGGGCAAGCTCCCGCAACCATGCCGCCCTCCTGAGTGCTGTTGTTTTCTCTTTCAGAGCCGGTTTGAAACACCACATTTGTCATGTGTCTCATAGGTTTTGGTTGTATCCATAATTATCTGTTTACTAGGATAGTTTAATGCAGTAAAGTAATAGTTAAGTTTGAATTCATAAGGAGGTTGCAGATTTTGAAAAGGAAGTTGGCTCTGATCGTGCTGTTATGTTTCTCCACATTGCTGTTATTGACCGGCTGTGGAACCGGGTCGCAAGACAGCGGTGAAGTTGACGATTCCTGGACGAAAATTAAGGAACAGGGGTACTTTACGGTCGGTCTTGATGATGCATTTCCTCCCATGGGTTTCCGTGAGGAAGGTACCAATGAAATAGTCGGTTTTGATATCGATCTGGCCAAAGAAGCCGCCAAGAGAATGGGAGTAGAAGTAAAGTTCCAGCCTGTTGTCTGGGATACGGTAATCGAAACCCTGAACATAGGTGATATTGATGTTATCTGGAATGGATGTACCATAACCGAGGACAGATTGAAGCAGATCAACTTTACCGAGCCCTACATCGCCGATCACCAGATTATTGTAGTACAGAAAGGTTCGAAAATTACCAGCAAGAAAGATTTGGCCGGAAAGACCATAGGCCTACAGGCAGGCAGCAGTGCCAAGAAAGCGGTTGAGAAAGATGCGGAGACCTTCCAGTCATTGGGAAAAATCCTGGAATTCTCCAGTAATGACGAAGCCCTCCTGGATTTGAGCACCGGCCGTTTGGATGCGGTGGTGGTTGACGAGGTGGTCGGACTGTACTATATCTCCAAGAAACCTGATACTTACACAGTACTGACCGAGGATTTTGGTGAAGAAGAATTTGGAGTCGGCGTCAGAAAATCCGACCAGGCTTTTCTGGATGAACTCAATAAAACGCTCGACGCTATGAAGGCTGACGGGACGGCTTCCCAAATCTCGATCAAGTGGTTTGGAGAAGATATCATTAAGAAATAACCCCATCAATAACCCGCTTGGTTGGACAGGCTAACAGCAGTGCGCTGTTAGCCTGTCATAAGCGTTATCAATAATGAGAGCTGTGATCTCTTGTAATCACTATTAATTGGGCTGTTTGATCAAGCTTGTTTTATAATTCTTATTAACGATGCACGAGGGCTGTCATGCAGTATTTGCTTAACCTGCTCCCTTCACTGCTTGAGGGAACGGCTTTGACATTACAGTTATTTTTTTTAACCCTGGTTATGTCCATTCCTTTGGGGATCATTCTGGCCATAGCCCGGATGTCCAAGTTCCCTCCCTTGAATATTTTTATGCAGTTTTATGTCTGGCTTTTTCGGGGTACCCCCTTGCTCTTACAAGTCCTTTTTGTTTACTTTGGGCTGGGCGTCGCCGGTATTAAGTTCGACCGGATGACGGCTGCTGTTATTGCCTTTGTTTTGAACTATGCAGCCTACCTGGCGGAGATCTTTCGTGCCGGGATCCAGTCTATCGATCGCGGACAGTTTGAAGCAGCCGATGTATTAGGGCTTTCTCGCTTTCAGACTATGAAGACCATCATTCTGCCGCAGATGTTCAAGCTGGTTCTGCCTCCTGTCAGCAACGAGGTTATTAATCTGATCAAGGATACGGCTCTGGTCTATGCCATCGGCATGAACGAATTGCTGAGAGCGGCCAAGATAGCGGCTGTTCGAGATTTTCTGTTTGTACCCTTTATTGTGGCTGCTGTTTTTTACCTGGCTATGACGGCCGCTATTCAATTATTCTTCAAATGGCTGGAATCCAGGTATGATTATTATCGTTAGGAGTGACCGGGAATGCAGGTACTTCATGCCTCTGACATTTATAAAAGTTTTGGAACACTGGAGGTATTGAAAGGAGTATCTCTGCAGATAAATAAGGGGGAAATTGTGGCCATTATCGGCCCCTCCGGTTCGGGGAAGAGTACCTTTCTCCGCTGCCTGAACCGTTTGGAAACGATTGATCGGGGTACGATCGAAATTGGCGGGCAGTTGCTGGTTAAAACCGGGCCGGATGGTAAAGCATACTATGCCAGCGCCCAGGATTCAGCAGAGATGAGAAGGAAAATAGGCATGGTCTTTCAGAACTTTAATCTGTTTCCTCACAAATCGGTCATGGAAAACCTGACGCTGGCCCCGGTTCTGGTGCAGAAAATGGATTTGGAGCAGGCCCTGGCCAACGCCAGAACCCTTCTGCAGAAGGTTGGGTTGGAGGATAAGGCTGATAATTATCCCTTTGAACTATCAGGAGGACAGCAGCAAAGGGTGGCTATCGCCCGGGCTCTGGCCATGAACCCGGATATACTCTGTTTTGATGAACCAACCTCGGCCCTGGATCCGGTTCTTACCGGTGAAGTCCTAAAAGTTATGAAGGATCTGGCCATGGAACACATGACCATGATCGTCGTCACTCATGAAATTGGTTTTGCCCGTGAGGTGGCACACCGCGTACTCTTCATGGAAGAAGGGTATATCGTCGAAGAGGGACCAGCGGAAGAGGTCCTATTAAACCCGCGCCAAGAAAGCACCCGGGCTTTTCTGAACACCGTACTGGTGGCCCGCTAACCTGGCGGGCAATATGGTATAATGATTCTACGGCCGTTGTCATACCGTAATGATTCATATCGGAATTGCAGCCGCTCAACACTAAAAGTATCCCGCCATAAATCAATCTTGCCTCAAACCCCATTAGAAGCGATGGAGGCTTAATTTATGACTTCTGATTACCAACACGTAAAGGAAAAGTTTGATGATTACGCCCGCCAATATGATGCTCAAAGGAGAATGCTGATACCATGCTTTAACGACTTTTATTCTATCGCTGTTTCCCTTGCCGAGACGGATAAACAGAACCCCGCTATTTTGGATGTTGGCGCCGGAACCGGGCTCCTGTCGTCTATGGTTCTTCAGAAATTTCCCGTTGCCAGGCTAACCTTGATTGATATCTCCGAAAAGATGCTGGAAGTAGCCAGAGAAAGACTGAAAGATGCAGCGGGCGTCATATACATAGTTGATGATTATACGAAGCACCGATTCGATAACACATACGACATAGTACTCTCCTCCCTGTCGATTCATCATCTGCCGGACGAACAGAAAAAACAGCTGTTTCAGACCATCTATTCCATCTTAAATCCGGGCGGTGTGTTTATAAATGCGGACCAGGTACTTGGCAGCACGCCTTTTTTAGAAACCCTGTACAAGAAAGACTGGAAACGCAAAGTCGAAAACAGCGCCTTAACCACAGAGGATCTCCAGTCCGCCTATGAAAGAACCAAATTGGACAAGATGGCCAGATTGGAGGATCAGTTAAACTGGTTGGAGGAGGCCGGTTTTTCAGATGTTGATTGTGTCTACAAGTATTTCAGCTTTGTGGTGATGTTTGGTCGGAAGATTAACGAGCTATGACAGGTGGATTAATGGGAATAAGCACAAAATCTTGGAGTGAGGTGAAATAACATGCCGCTGGTTAAGGTTGAAATAATCGAGGGCAAGAGTCGAGAGTACAAGCAGGCTTTATTGGATGGAATACATGCGGCTTTGGTTGAAGCCTTCCGAATTCCCGATTACGACAGAATGCAAAGGCTGTATGAATTGGAAAGAGAGAATTTTGAGACCGCTCCAACCAAGACGGAGCGGTTTACCCTAATTGAAATTACCGCCTTTGAGGGTAGAAGCCTGGAGGCTAAGAAAAATCTGTATTCAGCAATCGTCAGGAATCTCAGTCAATCACCCGGCATAAACGGGGATGACATTACTATCGTTCTTCATGATCCGCCACTTGAAAATTGGGGAATCCGTGGAGGCATACCGGCCAACGAAGTTGATCTAGGCTTTGAGATTAAAGTATAACTAACGGCGGACCTCTTAAGAAGTCCGCCGTTTGGTTCGTGGTGGGCGATGACAGGCTTGAACTGCCGACCCCCTGCTTGTAAGGCAGGTGCTCTCCCAGCTGAGCTAATCGCCCAATTATGGTGACCCCATGGGGATTCGAACCCCAGTTACCGCCGTGAAAGGGCGGTGTCTTAACCACTTGACCATGGGGCCATGATTTTATTGCTATCCGAGGACCGGATTGAAAACCTCGGCATCCAACTTCCGGTCTCCGACTTCCCGTTTGGTGGGCCTACCAGGACTCGAACCTGGGACCAACCGGTTATGAGCCGGTAGCTCTACCAACTGAGCTATAGGCCCAAATTAATGGCTCCCCGAGTAGGATTCGAACCTACAACCTACCGGTTAACAGCCGGTTGCTCTACCGTTGAGCTATCGAGGAGCGGCTCAGCAAAGTCTATTATAAGATGGATCCCAAGCAAAGTCAACTGAATTGCAGAGAAAAAAAACTGGCGACTATCGCCAAGCTTAAGGGCATTATGAGGGTTACTCAATGTAGTCCTTAAGCCTCCGACTGCGTGAAGGGTGTCTGAGCTTTCGTAAAGCCTTGGCCTCGATCTGCCGGATCCTCTCCCGGGTAACCCCAAATTCCTGACCGACTTCTTCCAGAGTTCTGGGTTTGCCATCGTCCAACCCGAAGCGCAGGCGCAGTACCTTCTCCTCGCGTTCAGTCAGGGTCTCCAGAATGCCGTCCAGGTGTTCCCTGAGGAGGACGAAAGAAGCTGATTCCTCTGGAGATTCTGCATCCTCATCAGTAATAAAGTCTCCCAGATGACTGTCATCCTCTTCTCCAATGGGCGTCTCCAATGATACCGGTTCCTGGGCCACCTTGATTATCTCCATGACTCTCTCAACTGAGATTTCCATTTCCTTAGCTACCTCGGCCGGCAGCGGTTCACGCCCCAACTGTTGAAGAAGCGTGCGCTGCACCCGGGACAGCTTATTAATTGTTTCCACCATATGAACTGGGATCCTGATGGTACGCGCCTGATCAGCTATGGCTCTGGTAATGGCCTGCCTGATCCACCAGGTGGCATAGGTGCTGAATTTGAAGCCTTTCTTATAGTCAAATTTCTCTACCGCCTTCATCAGCCCAAGGTTCCCTTCCTGAATCAGATCCAGGAAAAGCATTCCCCGGCCAACATAACGTTTGGCAATGCTGACCACCAGCCGCAAGTTGGCTTCCACCAGTTTTCGCTTGGCTTCCTCATCTCCCTGTTCGATACGCTTGGCTAACTCTATCTCCTCAGCCGCATTCAAGAGCGGAACTCTACCAATCTCCTTTAAGTACATGCGGACCGGATCATCGACCTCAACCCCTTCCGGAACTGCGATCTCAACGTCTTCCGTCTCGTTTTCCGAATGGTCCTCCGTATCTTCCAACTCATCAAAAGTCTCAGGTGCTACCTGAATGCCGTGACTCTGCAGAGAATCATATATCTCTTCAATGCGGTCGGGTTCCAAGCTGAACCCCTGCAATTCATCCATTACCTCTTCATAGGTAAGCGTGCCCTTCTTCTTACCCTTTTCGGTTAGGCTGTTTATCGCTTCATCAAGTTTCTTTTCCGCTTTCATGAGATCCCTCCTTTCCGGCCCTTCCAAAAGTCATATTCCCCAGCCTGACAATGGACCCTAAAACAGAGAAAAAATCGCCATTTAATTCAATTTCCGCGAGTTGGGCTCCGAATTCCTGCCACTGGGATCTTTCACGCAAAACCACCTGACGTCTTATATAGTGGTCTATCTCGTATGCTGTCAGCGGGTTTTCCTCCTCCAGCATACATATTCTGGCCCAAATGGCACTCATCTCATCATCGGTGACGATCTTTTCCATAAAGCGGTCCTGGGCCTCCCGTGGTTCGCCGGTTGAGCAAACACCGTCAAAAGTCAATGCCAGGTTTCTAAGCGAAGGGTCAGAAAAGGCGTCAATTCCAAACTCTTTTTTGATTTTTGAATACAGATCATGATCGGCAATCATTCTAACCAGCAATCTTTCCTCAAAATGGCGGCTTTCTCGTTTTTCTTCGCGTTTTCTATTATTTCTAAATACCCGGTTTCTATTCCTGATACTGCCAACTGAGCCTTTGCGCCTTTTCCATGAACTAAATTCGCGTTTAACGTCACCCTCCGGAAGGTCCAAACGGTGCGCCAAAATATTGAGTTGCCTTTCCTGCGCCAAAACACTTTTGACTCGGTCAACCTCAGGAAACAGGCTCCAGAGAATCTCAACCTTTCTTTCCAAATTGGCGGCTAAACCGGATTTTATGTAGTTTCCCAGCTTATACTCGGTAACGGTAACTCTATTATTCTGTACGAAATTCAAGAATTCCTCTTTTCCTTTTTCTCGAACCAAAGTATCCGGATCGATGCCCGGCGGTAAGGGAATGACCTGTGCATAAATCCCTTCCTGATGTAAAACACCCAGCGCACGCATGGTTTCCCGCTGCCCGGCTTCATCCCCGTCATACATCACCAGAACAGTTTCAGTAAATCTTTTGATGAGTTTTGCCTGCTCCCGAGTAAACGCAGTGCCCAGGGTGGCAACCACATTGGCAATACCATACTGGTGCAATGCCAGGCAGTCCATATACCCTTCTACGAGTATCACCTCGGAAGCCGATCGAATGGCCTCACGCCCGTGATACAAACCAAACAGGTGAAAACGTTTTGAAAAAACCCGGTTTTCTGCCGAGTTCAGGTATTTGGGGCCTTCGCCGCTAATAAGCCGCCCACCAAAACCTATTATCCTTCCGCTCAAGTCATGTATAGGAAATATTATGCGGTTGCGCAGAAAATCAATATATAAATCGCCACGCCGGCTTCTTCTCACCAGCCCTGATTCCGTAATGGCTTCAATGGGATAGCCCTTTGCCAAAAGGTATTCTTCCAGTTGTCGCCAGTCATCAGGCGCATATCCCAGACAAAACTTTTCTACGGTTTTTGGATCCACCTGGCGCCCAAGGAGATACTCCCTGGCGGTCCCGCCGGAATCGCTCATAAGAAGTTCATGGTAAAACCGGGCCGCCTCCTGATTAATCTCAATAATGGTGTTATCCCGGGCCCCTTTGGCCGACGGACGTAGTGACTGATAGCGGCTGATATCGATGCCGGCCTTATTGGCCAGGTACTGCAAAGCCTCTCGGAATTCGAGTTTATCGTGCTTTTTAAGAAAAGTAAAAACATTGCCGCCCTGGTGACAGCCAAAGCAGTAAAAAAGCTGCTTCTCCTGGGAAACGGAAAATGAGGGGGTCTTTTCAGAATGAAAAGGACAGAGTCCCCAGTAACGGTTCCCGCGCCTGCTTAACTCGACTCTTTCCCCGATTATATCCACAATGTCGATGTGTGATTCAATCTGTCTTATCAGCTCTTGATCACGACCACCGTTCATCCTTTTCCCCCCCCTTCCGCTGGTCCCCTCAACCCAGATCGGCCACCGACATCGGCAGAAAGTGGCTGGAAAAAAACCTTATGGCATAACGATCGGTCATACCGGCGACAAAGTCTGCCGCCTCCCTTTCCCCCATGATATTCTTGCCATGCTCACCGCTGACAAGTTCCGGTCGATCTAAAACCAAACGGAATATCTTTTCAATGATAAAACGGGCTTTGCTTTCCTCTTGTTGGGCTTCAATCCCCATATAAACCACATTAAACAAGAAATCCCTTAGCTTTTGAGTGGCCTCCCCCACTTCGCTGCTCATGGAAACCCTCGGTTTTCCCGTACTGTGCAGAATAGTGTCCCGAACCATGGTATTGATCCGTTCGCTATGCTTGCGACCCAGAATTTCCAAGCAATCATACGGCAGTTCTTCAATCCTGATCTTGCCGGCTCGCAGGGCATCGTCAATGTCGTGGTTTATATAGGCTATACGATCGGAGATCTTCACCACCATTCCCTCAAGGGTTTCCGGTTCGGCATCACCGCTGTGTTTAAGTATGCCGTCGCGTACCTCATAAGTAAGGTTTAAGCCCTGATCGCCTTCCAGAATATCTACTACTCGGAGGCTCTGTTCATAGTGACGAAAACCTCCCGGCAGTAAACGGTTAAGAGCATGTTCCCCGGCATGTCCAAATGGTGTATGTCCCAGGTCATGCCCCAAAGCAATAGCTTCCGTCAAATCCTCGTTTAATCTGAGGGCCCTGGCAATGGTACGCGCTATCTGAGCTACTTCCAGCGTGTGAGTGAGCCGGGTTCGGTAATGATCGCCCTCGGGAGCAATAAACACCTGGGTCTTATGTTTTAGGCGGCGAAAGGCCTTGGAATGTATAATACGGTCTCGGTCCCGCTGGAAATCAGTACGAACCTCACATGGAGGTAGATACCTCATGCGCCCTTTGGTGTCCTTACTCCTTACTGCATAAGGAGACAAAAACTGGTCCTCGAACTGTTGATACTGCTGTCTGATATTCATCCCCTGTCCACCCTGATACCCCGGGTAGCGCGAGCCACCTGCACCACTCGCTTGGCCAGGATGCCGACCCTTTCCAGGGCATGCCCGTCCTCCAACGAAGGCCGCTGGGCCATAGCTCCCAGGTGTCCACAGTCGTCGTCGATATATCCATCCCCTACAACTAACATGCCGTGCACCAGCATCATGTGATGAATGGCTTGAACAGCAGTTTCCTGTCCGCCATAGGGGCTTCCTCCTACTGCAATGGCTCCCCCCACCACATTCAGCAATCGCTTGCGGGAACGGAGAGTGCGGGTTTTATCCCAGAAGGCTTTAAGCTGGCCGGAAACGGTTCCGAAATAGACCGGACTCCCAATTATTATCCCATCAGCCCTTCCCAAGCTCTGTAATGCCTTTTCCAGTGGTTTACCCTCTGCACACCGGGATTGGCATGGTGATTGACAGTGAACACAAAAGGGGGCTTTTAATCCCTTCAACGCCTCGCTGCACCGAATCAGTTGGACATCGGCTCCCATCTTGGCACATACCGCTAAGGCCTCGGCCATTAATACCGAGGTATTCCCCTCCTTGTTGGGACTGCCGTTTATCCCGATGATAAGCGGACGATAATCCGTTATATGATTCATAATTCACCTCCGATTGTGTACCTTAATAAATATACGCTTCTTATGTAGTATGTTCCTCTAAAAAAAATGATTCTGCTTCTCTGGGGCAGTCAAGTCTTGTCCATGCAAAAACTTGGAGGAGGAGCCCAAATCAAGTGTTTTATGGCTTATCTAATGATCGGGCCATATATGAAAAACCATACTCTAAACAACCAAATAATCCTGGTTGGCAAAGTCATATTGAGTATTTTCCATAGCTGGAATAAATTTATGTGTTATAATTTATTAAATTCCACTAAAGGGAGAGTTAATGTGTCGGCTAACTTCCGAATTATAGAAACCTTCGATGGTTACTATCTTAAAGTCACCGGGAAAGTTGACCTTAATCTCCTGTCACAGGAAATTAAGCGGCACAACCTTGATGTTGATGTCAGCAAGATAATGCGGGAAGTGGTAAATGCCAAGGTCGGGCAGGAGATCTTATTGCAATTGAAGCCGGAAGAATCAACGGACGGTAAAATCATAATAACAGTGGGCCCGGGTAAGATGTCGGCTCTGCTTACCCTGAACATCCGACCCGGAGAAAAGGTGCCTCTGGATGAGGTGTACCAGAAGCTAAAGGATAAGCAGGTTGTTCACGGGGTCAACCTGGAAAGAATAAAAACCCTGATCAACTTGAAGCGACCGGCTTTCCGCGAGGTAATCGCCACCGGGAACCCTCCGGAACCAGGCCTGGATGCAAGCATCACTTATGTATACAATCAACCCGAACTCGATCCGGCACCAGTTGAAGACGGCTTTGCCTATGAACCCGGATACATCATCCAGGTCCGCGAAGGTGATGTGATTGCCCAGAGAACACCCTCCACCCTGGGGGTTTTTGGCTGCAACGTAATGGGCGAGATTGTACACCCCCTGCCGGGAAGAAACCTGGAATTCAAGGTGGGGAATTCGGTTATTGTTAAAGGAAATACGGCTCTGGCCGGCAGGGATGGAGCATTAACCTGGGAAGAATCCGTTTTGCATATAACCGATCTCAACACCATTGCGGGCGACCTGGAGATGGGAGCCATATCAGCTAAGGGAATGGTTCTGGTTATGGGCAATGTTGGCCCCGGTACGCACATTCAGGCCCAGGATGATGTGGAAATCCGCGGCACCCTGGAAGGGGGTACCGTAATCTCGGTTAACGGCTCGGTATTTGTCAAAGGTGGCATCGCCGGACAGTCCCAGGTGAAAGCCGGCGGCAATATAGAAGCGCCGTTCATAGAGGAATCCACCGTAGCTGCCGGGCGAAACCTGGTGATTGATGATTTTATTTTTGATTCTTCCCTGTCAGTAGGAAAAGCGGTCTATTTCAAAACCATCAAGGAATATAAACCCGCGAACCAGCAGAAAAAACACCTCGATCCTCAGAAAACACAGGGTCGTGATGAACCGGCCGCCCATGGCCCCGTTAATCCAGCCAGGATGAAGCAGATCTCCCAGACCATAAAATCCCTGGAACGCGAAATAAAGACATTCATCTCGCAGTTCAAAGGCCTGACTGGAAAAGAGGAATTCCGGCAGGAGTTGCGGGAACAGCTGTCCAGGTATTCAAAGCGGGTTAACAGTCTCCACCACTTGCGGCAAGAACGCCAGGATCTGATTAACAAGTGCGGGGGCCGGGGACTGGGCATCATGGGACTCCTCGCGAATGTGGGCGTGGAGTTCCACATAAGATACGAAGAGTTTTTGCTGGAACAGCCGGTGACAAATGCTACCGCCTTTTACAACCACCTTCGAAATCAGGTGATATTTATCGGTGATGAGGGGGAATTATAACCTCATTTCTTCAACCTATTGTCTTGGCAAAAGCAGGCCGCGGGTTTTACCCTGGGCCTGCTGCCTTATTTAAGTCCATTAAAACTACAACCCAAGCAACGATGCTATTGATCAGATTTCAATTTTTCCTTTCTGTGCCGCATCGAGTCGCTTGTAACCACTTACATGATAATCAGAAATTACCGGGGTTACCTGCCGGCTGCTCTTCTGACTGCTGCCTGGTGGGCACTGTCAGCATGAGCCGGTGATGGCGCCCACTGGTTTCCACCATGGGTCATGCTGTTGAGAAAATGAATGCAAAAATGCCCCGGAAAATTGTTGTTGGTGATCGTCTGTGATCCATGAGGCATCGCGTGTTGTGAGGCCGCAATCTTTTGCCCGGCCACTGAAACAATTATGGCCCTGCGTGCCCAGCTCCATTGGCCGCCCCAGGTTGCTTTCATCTTGGCGGCGTCCGCTGCCGTCAGCGGTTCGCAATCCGCATGGTTGCTGCCGCCCATGCGCTTGACCTGCCACGTAGTTCCGGTGTCAAGGTCAGTAACGGTGGCTACCATGCCCACTTTAAAGATATTCTTGACCTGGGACCAGTCAATCAGTTGTCCGTAGCGGTCACCACGGCTGGGTGGATTGCTGTTTCCGGGGTTGGCCGGCGGATTATTGCCTTCCGGTATTGTCTGGCTGCCACCTCCCGGTATTGTCAGCTTTTGCCCCACGTAAATAATATCTGATGTCAGGCCATTAGCCTGTTTGATGGCAGCCACAGTACTGCCATAACGGTTGGCCAGCAACCAGAGACTATCCCCGCTGACTACCGTGTAGGTAAACCCCTTTTGAGATACCAATTCCGTCAGTTTGGCTTTGGTGTTAGGGCCGGCAATCCCATCAACGACGAGGCCATTGGCTTTCTGAAAAGACTGTACAGCATTGAGGGTCTTGGGACCAAAAATCCCATCCACGCCGTATGTATCGTAGCCAATCCCTGTCAAGTCGCGTTGGAGCTCACGGACATCATCTCCCACGGTTCCGGTGTACAATAGCCTGTCCCCATAAGCGGCATAACAACTGGTCACGGGAAAAAATATGGCTGTAACCAGGAAAATTCCCATGAGAATTGATGTCAGCCTCTGCTTCATACGGTTGTTGCTCAAGCTACCTTCTCCCCCCTTCTTAGTAACTAGTACTTATCGTAACCTTGGTCCGGGTCTTTCAACAAACCCGGTCTACCCGCCGGGGCGGTTATTAGAGAGGAGCAGCCTTGAGGAGCAATTATTAAGAGAGGGGTCTAAAATAATGGTCGGATTAACTTAATATAAGGATAAGATGGGCATGCCTGGAAAACAGGCCGCAGGGGCTGGCGGAGCTTGCCGGCGCCCTGCGGCCGCAAAAAATAACACCCTAAAACCTGATAACACGTGGTTCAGTTGTAAATGAGTAAAACGTTGCGGTAGCATCTTTCAGATATAAGACTTCCGTATTATCATCATCCGCTTTATACCATTCCTGCAAAACTGGATAGGCGTCCAACATGTGCTGTTTGGCTTCTATCCTGTCATCCCGTACCACGGTTGCCGCCACCCGCAGCCATTGGTCACCATCAAAAGCACAGATTTCAACCTTGGGATTGTCCTGCATCTGCCGGGAGACATTCTTGACTTTGCCGGTTTGGATATAGAGCCGGCCCTCAAATAGGTCTATAGTCCCAAAGGGACGCACCCGGGGCTGGTCACCGTCAACGGTAGCCAGGAAATAGGTTTTGCATTTCTTCAAAAAATCATATACTTCTTTCACCGGAAAACCTCCCTGTTATTTTTGCTGGGCTTGATTCTCTGCCTACAATAATAATCCATGATATCAGTACAATAATCAACTGAAATGATAAAAAGAACCAATCAGGATTAAAGGCCGGGTAACCAAAGGCTCCGGGAATTATTTGGCCGGGACCGAGGTGAACATAAATGTGGCAGTTTATCCCGGTTATATGTTCGTAAACTGGACCGATGAAAATGGTCAGGTAATAGCCGATTCCGAGGACGCCTGGTTCACGATGCCGGCCCGGGATATAACCCTAACGGCCAACATTCAAGCAGGTGAAGCGGTGGAAGGCCGAGAGATTAATTATGTCCACATCTCCGGCAAGCAAATCGTGGATTATGCTTATGGCAATGGAATGTACATCGGGGTCGGAGATGGCGGATCGGTGATTCGCTCAACTGACAACGGAGAGACATGGTCCCAGACTTGGAGTGGCTTATCAGCCGAAGCAGTAGCCTTTGGCAATAACCGTTTTGTAGCCATTTCCAATGATGAAATCGCTTATTCCGAGGATGGCATCGAGTGGACCAAGGTGGATATCTCCGGAATGACTGGTTTTCGCGACATAGCTTTTGGAGGTTCACAGTTCATCGTTGTCCGGCAGCAGAATCACCCCATTAAATCTCGGGATGGTCAGCAATGGACTGTTATCGAAGAGGTAACCGCTGGTGAGTCAATTGCATATGGTAACGGCCATTTCATAATAGTTGGCAGAGGTAATAACTGTTTTTCCAGTACGGATGGAAACTTGTGGCAGTCCTTCAGGATTGATGACTGCGGGGATATGGATTGGGCAACATTGCCTATGGCAATGGAATGATGGCTGTGATAGGCGTAAACTATGCTTCGCAAAGTTCCTTGATGGCAGTCCTGCCTGATAATGGTGAATGGTCGTCCACGATATACCCCAACAGGCTGTTCCGGAGCCTGTCCTTTGCCAACGGAACCTTTATTGTTACCAGTATGGAAGGGGCCTACACCAATACTGTTTATTTGTACAATAATGATAGTCTTAAATATGTGGGTGACTACATTGGTGTCTACGAAAAAAGTGGGGCTGCCGGTGATCTGCTCTTTATCCATGAAACCAGAAATGACCTGTTGGTCTCATCCGATGCCGGCAATACATGGCGGGTAGCAGTACCGGCCAACCCCTATGGTTTCCGGGATATACTGTACAACGGAGACGGACTATTTATTGCCGCCGGCACCAGGGATTACTCCAGCCATGATTTCCCCGAGGCTTATGGCGGAGCCATCTTTACCTTTGACCGAAAGACCGGCACCTCTATTGCGTATGAGGTACTGCCTTTTGATGGCCTAGCTACCGCATCCATTAATTCAGTGGCTTTTGGAGCGGGAAAATATGTAGCTGTGGGCGGACTTTTCGATAAACGGAACTACCTGAACGATGACGATTTTCGGAGTTACATCTATACCTCGGACGACGCAGTGAAATGGAAGCTGGTAGAACAGCACTTCCCCTATATGCTAAATGACGTGGTATACGTGGATGGGAGGTTCCTGGCCAGGGGCATCACCAAGAACGTTCAAGATGATGACGGAAGTGGGCAACCGGCACCCGAAGTAATCTTAACCTCCACTGATGGCAGCAGTTGGACCGTAACCTACAATACTGATTACCCTCCCGGCAGTGACCTTGACATGGACATTGCCAAAGAAACCGGATACCTGGGTGAAGCCCGGGCCATCAAACTTACCGTTGACGGACATGAAGAGATTTGGGTCCTAGGCGATTCAGTCATCTTTCATTATTCAATATAAAACACTTAAAACCTCATCGGGGAGGTCGGCTGCCCATTAACGGGCAGCCGACCTCCCACACCACCGTATGTACCGTTCGATGGAAAAATAACATTCCGTCAAGCCGGTGTACCCTCCAATAGCAGCATCTACATCGACTGCGGTCATGGTCAAAGAGGTTACTACTAATCCACTACCGTTGCTGTTGCCTCTTTGCTGTCTAATAATGTTTGGGTATGAGAAATTGATGTCCTTCGACAATTACGAAAAAAGGGTACTGGCATTTAATTATTAAGTGTCAGTACCCTTGTCCCAATTCTTTTTTGTCGTCTATCCCTCAATATATGAGGCTTTGGAAACTTCATTTCGGGGCCTTATTTATCTCATCCTTGATGCTTAATCGCCGCCTGGGCAGCTGCCAATCGGGCTACGGGAATCCGATAGGGTGAGCAGCTTACATACTCCAGACTCAGCAGGTGACAGAATTCAATGGAGCTTGGCTCTCCGCCGTGTTCCCCGCAAATGCCGATTAGGAGGTCAGGTTTGGTCTGGCGGCCCTTTTCAACTGCCATCCTCATCAAGGTCCCTACTCCCTGACGGTCGAGCACGGCGAAGGGGTTATCCTTGATTATCTTCTTTTCAAGGTATATGGGGATAAACTTTCCTTCCGCATCATCACGGCTGAATCCCAGGGTAGTCTGGGTGAGGTCGTTGGTGCCGAAGGAGAAGAAGTCGGCCTCTACTGCAATCTCTTCAGCCACCAGACATGCTCTTGGCAGCTCTATCATAGTGCCAACCTTGAATTCAAATTCGATCCCGGTTTCTTTGGCCACCTCCTGATAAATATCAAGGACTTCCTGCTTCATGGCGGTCAGTTCTTTTATATCCATCACCAACGGGATCTCTACCTCCGGAAGCACATTGACTCCCTCTTTTTTCAGTTGCGCCGTGGCTTCGAAAATTGCCCGAGCCTGCATGCGGTATATCTCGGGATACGTTACTCCCAGCCGGGTACCGCGATGTCCCAGCATGGGGTTGGCTTCATGCAGGCTGGTAACCTTTTTGAGCAGAAGCTCCTTCTCCTCAATCAACCTGGCATCTCCGCCTCGGAAACGCAGCTCGGCTATCTCCAGCATCAATTCTTTATCATTGGGGAGGAACTCATGGAGCGGTGGATCCAGAAGCCTAACCGTAACCGGCAGGGATTCCATCACCTTAAAGATCTCGTAGAAGTCTCCCCGCTGTAACGGGAGCAGTTTGGCCAAAGCCTTTTCTCGCTGCTCCAGGGAATCCGCCATGATCATTTCCTGCACAATTGGCAGGCGTTCCGTGGCCATAAACATGTGCTCAGTGCGGCACAACCCAATACCCTCGGCCCCAAATTCCCGAGCCCTCTGTGCGTCTTCCGGGTTGTCGGCGTTGGCGCGAACCGATAGCTGCTTAAACTCGTCAGCCCACTGTAACAGGGTCTCAAATTCGACACTGAAGGTCGGATCAATCATGGGGACCTCACCAAAAAACACGTTTCCGGTGGACCCGTCAATGGAGATGATATCTCCCTTTTTTATTGTTTTCCCGTTTACTGTCACCTCTTCCGCGTCGGCGTTGATATTCAAGGCTTCACATCCGCAAACACACGGTTTGCCCATCCCACGGGCTACCACGGCTGCGTGGCTGGTCATGCCACCGCGGGCGGTCAATACACCCTCGGCCTTGATAATGCCGTGGATATCGTCCGGGGTAGTTTCATTTCGAACCAGAACAACTTTTTCCCCTTCATTACCGGCCTTTTCAGCCTCATCCGCATCAAAAACCACCTTGCCGGAAGCTGCGCCGGGAGAAGCCGGAAGCCCGCGGGCAATAACCGCAAGCTCGGCCTGGGGATCAATCTGGCGGTGAAGCAGTTGATCCAGCTGCTCCGGTTCGACCCTTAACAAAGCTTCCTTCTTGGAAATCAGGCCTTCGTGAACCATATCATAGGCAACCTTGACCGCGGCCCGCGCCGTACGCTTGCCGGTCCGGGTCTGCAGCATGTAGAGTTTCCCCTTCTCAACTGTAAACTCAACATCCTGCATTTCCCGGTAGTGTTGCTCCAGGGTTTGGCAGGTCTGTACAAACTGGTCATATATATCAGGCAGTTCCTCTCTAAGCTTGCTGATGGGCGATGGGGTACGAATACCGGCCACAACATCTTCCCCTTGTGCGTTGATCAAAAATTCTCCATAGAGTTCGTGCTCACCAGTCGATGGGTTGCGGGTAAAGGCTACACCGGTACCGGAATCCGTACCCATATTGCCGAAGACCATGGACTGGATGTTGACCGCTGTGCCAAGTTCATCGGAGATCTTGTTGGCTTTACGGTATACTTTGGCCCTCGGGGTGTTCCAGCTCTTGAATACTGCGATTATTGCCATCTCCAACTGTTCCTGCACATCCTGCGGGAATACACGGCCGGTAGTCCGGGTGACAATCTCCTTATACTCATTGATTATATCCAGCAGTTTGTCCTCTGCGATCTCATAATCAAAGTCGAGGTTCAGCCGTTTCTTGTAGCGCTCCATTACTGCATCAAACATCCCATGTTCCGCATCCAGGACCACATTGCTGAACATCTGGATGAATCGGCGGTAACAGTCCCGGGCAAACCGTTTATCACCGGTCAGCTTGGCCAAACCTTCAACCGCTTCGTCGTTTAATCCCAGGTTAAGAATGGTATCCATCATCCCCGGCATGGAAATGGCCGCACCCGATCTTACCGAAACCAGCAGCGGATTATCACGATCCCCAAACTTTTTCCCGGTTTTTTCCTCTATCTTCTTCAGTGCTGCCCGGACCTCATCCATCAATCCAGCGGGCAGTTGGTTGCCACTGCGATAATACTCATTGCAGGCCTCGGTACTGATAGTGAATCCAGGGGGAACCGGCAGTCCGATCCTGGTCATCTCCGCCAGATTTGCTCCCTTACCTCCTAGCAGTTCCTTGCTCAAACCGCCGCCCTCATCAAACAGGAAGACATACTTCTTAGACATGACTTAACCCCCTATAGTAGATTTCAAGAATTTTACTGGACGTCTCCTCCACTGCCCGGTTGGTAACATCAATTACGGGACAGCCCAATCGGCGCATAACTTTTTGAGCGAACTCCATCTCCTGAAGAATTCTGCTTTCATTGGCATAATTGGCGTCTGCCATCAATCCCAGGCTCTTAAGCCGTTCTTTGCGTATGGATAGAAGCTGCTGGGGATCTATGGTTAACCCGATAAGCTTACCCTTCTCCACCTGTAACAGTTCATCAGGCGGGACAACCTCGGGTACAAGAGGCACGTTGGCCACCTTGAGCCGCTTGTGTGCCAAGTACATGGAAACCGGGGTCTTTGAAGTGCGTGATACCCCCACCAGCACGATATCGGCCAACATTATCCCGCGCGGATCCTTGCCGTCATCGTACCTAACTGCAAACTCAATTGCTTCCACCCGGCGGAAATAGATCTCGTCAACCTTGCGCAGAATACCGGGTTCACGGTGAGGTTTCAGCCCGGTAGAGCGCTCAACGGCTTCTATTATCGGAGATAAAACATCGACAGTAATGACCCCGGCTGAAGCCGCTTTTTGCAGCAGGTATTCTTTGAGTTCCGGCAATACCAGGGTAAAGGCGATCATAGCCCTGGTCTCAAGAGCCTGTTCTACCACCCTGTCTATAGTATCTGTATCGCCAACATTCGGTATCCTTCTAATCTCGATTTTGCCGGAGTCAAATTGGCTGGTCGCTGCCCTTACCACCATCTCCGCGGTTTCTCCAATCGAGTCCGATATTATGTAAACACCAGGAATGACTTTAGTCAACAATCAAACCTCCTTAGTATTCTTATAAGCGAGGTCCAGAAACAGTCGTGCAATATTGGTTTTGGTGATGCGGCCAACTACCTCCAGCTTCTCATCTCCCCGATCATCAACAAATACCTTAACCACCGGCAGGCTGTCAATCTCATGGGTCACAATTTTTCTGGCAGCCTCAACCACCTTATCGTCCAGCGTACAGGTTATGACATTGGGCATTCTGGTCATGATTACGCTTACGGGAACCTTGAACAGATCAGTCTGCCCCAGAGCAGTCTTCAGAAAATCTTTTCGCGATACAACCCCTGTCAGGTAATTATCCTTGTCAACCACATAGATAGTCCCTGCATCTTCGGTAAATAGAGTAACGATGCCATCATAGATACTGGAGGTCTCGGGGATCACTACCGGCATGGATTTAACATCTCTCACCCGGTACTGGTTTAGAATACGACGGATGGCATTGTGAAAGCCTTCACTCTTATAGGTGTATCCGACCCGTGGTTTGGCCTCCAGGTATCCCGACATAGTTAAAATTGCCAGATCAGGGCGTAGAGCCGCTCGAGTAACATCCAGTATTTCTGCAATCTTCTCTCCGGTAATCGGCCCCTGCTTTCTAACAATCTCGATTATCCGTTCCTGCCGCTGACTTAGGTCGAACATCGCGCCACCTCAATATGCTATACTTTTTGCTCCAAAATGGCATTAATCATATACACTATATAGATTAAGTAATCCCTCAAATAATGTCAAAGGATTTCAAACCACCAGTTTGGAGAAGTCGGCAAAATTGAGGAACATTTGAACCACCTGCTTTAAGAGCGCCAAGCGGTTTTCCCGAATCTGATCGTCTTCAACCATGACCATTACGCGCTCAAAGAAGGTATCCAGGTAAGGCCTCGTAGCAGCCAGCTTTTCGCAATAAGCGGAGTACCTTCGCCGATTTAGATAACCTGGTAATTCCTGATTCAACTTCAGGGTTACTTGATACAGCTCCTGTTCGGCCGGGTCCTCAAACAACTCCGGTCGAACAAGTTGGCTCCTCTCCTTCCGGGAAAGGTTGAAAGGACGGTTGAAGGCTACCATCAAGTCCTCAAAATAGGGCTGTTCTTTAATTGCTATCAAAGCTTTGGCCCTCTCACTCATCAGCAGCAGTTGGGAAACATCCAGATTAATAACCGCATCTAGGATATCATATGGTATTCCCTCATCCTGCAGTACACCCCGCAGTCGGAGCCGAATAAAATCCATAACCGAACTTACAGTCTCTTCCTCGTTAAGGTCAAGACGGGCTTTAAATTCACGGTAAGACCTGCGAATAACCTTGTCCAGATCCAGTTCCAGCCTGGAGTTCAGAACCATAGCCACGATCCCCAAGGCCTGCCGCCGCAGGGCATAGGGATCCTGGGATCCGGTTGGTCGCACTCCGATGGCAAAGTTCCCCACCAGGTTGTCGAACTTCTCAGCCAGGGAAAGTGCGATCCCCGGAGCGGTAACCGGCAGTTCGTCCCCGGCAAAGCGCGGGAGGTAGTGTTCAAAGATTGCTTGGGCTACCACCGGATCCTCACCATCCCGGAGGGCATAGTTGCGCCCCATGATCCCTTGCAGTTCAGGGAATTCATAAACCATGTTGGTCTCCAGATCAGCCTTGCACAACAGAGCCGCCCGTTTCGTCTGTTCTATCTGCTCAAACCCGAGCTCCCGAGCTATAAATGCGGAGAGGTTCTGCAGCCGCCTGGCCTTCTCTCCGATAGTCCCCAGCCGGGCCTGGTAAATCACTCTGTCCAGCAGCTTGACTTTGCTCTCCAGAGGTTCTTTGGTATCCTCCCGATAAAAGAAATAGGCATCATCCAGGCGGGCTTTCAGCACCCGCTGGTTCCCCTCGGCCACCACCTGAATATTATCATTGGTTCCGTTTCGCACCCCGATGAACACCGGCATCAGGTTGCCCTGATTATCAACAACCGGAAAATACCGCTGGTGCTCCTTCATGCTGGTAACCAGGACCTCCGGGGGTATGCTTAAATAGTCGGAGGAAAAAGTCCCGGCAAAAGCAGTGGGGTATTCCACCAGGAAGGTTACCTCTTCCAGGAGCTTTTCATCCTTCAACACCATTCCCCCCTGGTTCTCGGCTTCCCTTGTGACCTGTTCCCAGATCCACTCCCGGCGTTCCTGAACATCAACTATAACGTAAGCCTGGCGCAGTTTTTCGATATACTCATCAATCCCCTTAACCTTGATGGCTTGAGGATGAAGAAAGCGGTGTCCGTAAGTTAAGTCTCCAGATGTAACATTCTCAATTTCCAACGGTATCACCTCACCGTCGAAAAGGGCCACTATCCAGCGTATGGGCCGTATAAACCGGACCTCGGAATACCCCCAACGCATAGACCGGGGAAATGACATCCCGGTTATTATCCGGCGCAGCACCTCAGGTAGGACCTGAACTGTCGGTTGCCCCTGTTCTCTTATGGAAGCAAAGATGTAGGTGTGTCCCCCTGCTTCCCGGGTGATCAGGTCGTCCAGGGAGACCCCCTGGCTCCGGACAAAGCCCTGAACTGCTTTGGTCGGTCGGCCCTCAGCGTCAAAGGCCTTGTCAGCCCTGGGGCCTCTTACCTCGCGCACATATTCTGCCTGCTTGTCTGCAAGTCCCTCTACCATAAGGGTCAGACGCCGGGGCGTACTCCCGATGCGCAGGTTACTATATGATAATCGGGCCGCACTGAGCTCCGATTCCGCCAGCTTCCTTAAATCATCAATTGCTGCCGGCAACAGTAACGCCGGCATTTCCTCGGTTCCGATCTCCAGCAGCAGTTCCTTATTCACTGACTTTCCCCCCTTTATCCAATCCCAGAAGTTCCCGGCGGGCCGCATCCTTTAGCAGGGGGTAGCCCAACCTCTCACGCTGTGCCAGATATTCCCTGGCAACGGAGCGGGCCAGGTTGCGAATCCTGCCGATATAGGCGGTTCTCTCGGTAACGCTGATGGCTCCCCGTGCATCCAGGAGATTAAACAGGTGGGAACACTTCAATACATAGTCATAGGCCGGTTGAACCAATCGCTTTTCCAATACCCGCAGGGCCTCCTGTTCACTAAGTTGGAACATGGTCAAGAGGGTCTCAACATCAGCCACATTGAAGTTGTAGTGTGAGTAGTCAATCTCCCCCTGGTGGTGAATATCACCGTAGGTTATTCCTTCAATCCACTCGATGTCGTAAACGCTCTCCTTGTTTTGTATATACATGGCCAGTCTTTCAATACCATATGTTATTTCCGCACATACGGGATAACAATCAAACCCTCCGCATTGCTGGAAGTAGGTAAACTGGGTTACCTCCATCCCGTCCAGCCATACCTCCCAGCCTAAGCCCCAGGCGCCAAGGGTAGGTGACTCCCAGTTGTCCTCCACCAACCTTATATCGTGCTTTTCCGGTTCAATTCCTAATTGGCGGAGGCTGTCCAGGTACTGCTCCAGTACATCATCCGGTGATGGTTTCAGGATCACCTGGTACTGGTAGTAGTGCTGCAGGCGATTGGGGTTCTCCCCGTAACGACCGTCGGTCGGCCGTCGTGACGGCTCGACATAAGCTACGTTCCAGGGTTCGGGACCCAAAGCGCGCAGAAAGGTCGCCGGATTCATAGTTCCCGCACCTTTTTCCACATCATAGGGCTGCTGAATAATACACCCCTTATCTCCCCAGAATTTTTCCAGGGTTAAGATTACTCCTTGAAATGTTAACGCCAATTCGATTCCTCCCTATAAGAAATAAGCTCGTTCCCATAGCAGGGACGAGCTTGGCCCGCGGTTCCACCCTGATTGGCGTAACGCCCTCTCATAAATCGGGTTTTACTAACCTTTTCCGGCTTTCCTCCCGCTGCTCCAGAGTGCCTTTCAACCCGTTCCTTCTACCAGGTTCCCACCCCTCCCGGCTCTCTGCAAGAAGGTATTCCAGGCCTACTTGCTCTTTCATCGCAGGTATGAATTTTAGTTAAAGTTTAGCAACCGTAAGGATCGATTGTCAATTACGTAAAAGGTGTCAGGGGGACGGTTCTCGTGACACCTTTTCGACACCTTAGTGTCATGGGGACGGTTCCTTTGACACCCCTTCGCTAGCTTGCGAGTGAGCGACGTTGTGACGTTGTGACGAGCCGTTACATTCCCCAACGAAGTTATTCTGAGTCCAGGGCGGGACTATTTCGCCACGGATGGCGAAATACCGGCACTGCGGCATGGATGCCGTATATGCCGGCTGTCCCGCCCAAAGAAACGAGTTGCGGGGATGTAGGCGAAGAACATTGGAGCGAGCCGCAAGACGGCGAAGGTGCTTGGCACGCATAATAATTACGAAACAAATCCAGTCTTCACACGGCCTGCCGTCCTTTGACACCTTAATCATAAATGGTGTCAAGAGAACCGTCCCCTTGACACCTTTGGCGCCTTTAGGGTTTTCATGACCTGTTTGAGGTTCAGCTTTCTTTCCAGGTAGAATTCCAGGTAATCCTCCATTATCTTCTCCATCTGCTCCAGCACCGCCGGAGAAAGACACATGCGGGGAATAATCTTCAACCCGCCCTGCTGCAGGGTGCGCAGCGCCGCCAGGGTGGCCGGCATTACTCGATTACCCCCTACTCTCGAGGCACAATCACTGCACAGCGCACCTCCCTCGCCCGGGCTGAAGTAGTTAAGGTGGTCGGTCTGGTGGCAGTTACAGCACCGGTTGAGCACGGGAGCAAAACCAACCAGCCCGAGCTGCTTTACCTCAAAAAACCGCAGATATATTGAAGACGCCGGATTGTCATTCATATAATGCAAGACCTGAAGAGTGAGATCGAGCAGGGGGGGGTTCGGGTCCCGCTCCACCGTGCTCTTATCCAGCAGCTCCAGGATGTATATGGCCTGCAGGGTCTTATCCAGGTCTTCACGGATATTGCCAAAGAACTCATTAATCCGGCCCTGGGTAATCAGGTACATCTCCCCGGAACGGGTAATGAAAAACTGGGAGTAGCAGAAAGGCTGCACCAGTCCGCGCAGCGTGCTCTGGGGTTTTTTCACCCCTTTGGCCACTACCGGTATTTTGCCCAACTCCCGAGAAAAAATCGTGAGGATCTGGTCAGTCTCTCTTAAATCAAATGACTTCAGTACCAGGGCATCCGTGCGCTGATACATCTCATGCCTCCCCGAATGATAATCCCGGCTACATGGAGGGGCTCATTGGCCAACTCCACCTGCAGCCCTGACCCTTTGAGTTTTTTTATGACCTCTTCCGCCTGCTCCCGCCTGACCAGGTCGTAATTGAACGCCAGGTATACGCGCTCGACATGGTCCGTATTGGCGGACTCCAACCAACCCCAGTCCGTTCCCTGGAGATAATTAACATACAGGAATGATGCCTTGCGGTACCTGGTGCAGCGGGATCCGAGAACCTCTCCCTCCTGGAAGTGCCTTGCGTCCCCAGTCGCCACCAAAGCGAGGGCGCGGATGACAATTCGGTTCATGGACGCGGTGGTTTTCACCAGTCCCCAGCGGGGCACGGCTACTACCGGGCATTCAATCTGTTCACGCTCAAGTATAGCCAGTAGTTCCTCCACCCTCATGGCATCCCGGGTATGGCCGTGGGCGATATAGCCCATGGTTACGGGTACAATCAGCAGGTCCGGCTGTAAACCCAGAGTCGGCAGGTGATGGCCGCCATCGAAAACAACCACCCGCAGAACCTCAGAGGTCAGGTTTTGCAACCCGACCCACCCCTGGGCTGTGGTGTGCCAGGCATCCATTCCCGAACTCTCCGCCACCACCTTGATCCGCTTTTCCAGGCACCCGCTGACGATGGCAGCATAATCTGAAGCATCCGGGGTTACCGCCAGTACCGCCAATGTTCCCGGTTTTTGTTCATGTTGCGGCAGTTCTCTCCAGTTCAGTCCGGTCCATTTGCCCTCCGCCAACTGTTTTTGGTGTTCCGCTGTCAGAATCCCATCCCGCAAACCTCCCGGATGGATCACCTCCAGCGGAGCCAGATTGGCAACAGCCGCTCCGTAACCATCCACCATCGCGGCCACCAGCGGAGTGCGATAAGAGACCAAACCATTAACAACCAGTGCTATAAAGGTGGCTGCCGCCGTTATTGTAAGCAGGACCAACCTCATCATAACCCTAGTTATGCAATAATGTTGGGAATTCTATTCCTCGCCCCTTAGGGCTGGTTGCTGTTCGATGGTTTCGACGTTTACGGAATGGAATGGCAGGGCGGATTATCTTATCTGCTTGCAGTTCTAAACACTATCCTTTAACAGGTTCCGGGCACTGCTGACTCCCAACCGGTTAGCCCCGGCCTCAAGCAGCTGGAGAGCGAACCGGTACTCCCTGATACCTCCCGAGGCCTTTATCTTTATATCATCACCGACAAACCCCTTAATCAGCCGCACATCCTCCAGGCTGACCCCCCTGGTGCTGAAACCGGTGGAGGTCTTGATGTAGTCCGCACCCTCGTCCCGGGCCAGGTAACAGATCTGCTCCAGTTCCTGCCGAGTCAGCAGAGCCGTTTCCACAATGACCTTGAGGATACCTCCCGCATCCTCCACCTTCCGGGCGACCTGGCGTATCTCCTCGGCCACTACGGCCCATTCCCTATCTTTAACCGCCCCAATATTGGCTACCATATCAATCTCCCGGGCACCAATCTCCAGAACCCTTTCTGCTTCCCGGGCCTTGTCCTCGGGACTCACCGCTCCCAAAGGAAAAGCAATTACGGTACAGGGCGCCACGTTCGAACCCAGCAGAGCTGATACGGCTGTTTCCAGCCTTACCGGGTTGACACAAACCGCCGCGAAACTCAACTCCACGGCTTCGCGGCAAAGATTAACGATATCCTCCCGGGTAGCATCTGCTTTCAGCAGCGTAGAATCAATAACCGGTGCGATATCCAAAGAGTACCCCCCTTAAAACCTGTATCCCAAATTCCTGAGTTGTACCTCGTTGTTCCTCCAGTCCTTTTTGACTTTGACCCACAGTTCCAAATACACCTGGCTCCCCAGGAGGTTCTCAATATCCTGCCGGGCCATCTGACCAATCTTTTTAAGCATGGAGCCGTTCCTGCCGATGACAATTCCCTTTTGGGATTCTCTTTCCGTGTAGATGGTGGCCCGTACATATATCAAATTATTACGGGGTTCAAAATCCTCGATCTCTACGGCCAGTGAATGCGGTACTTCCTCCCTGGTCAGATAGAGGGCTTTCTCTCTTATAAACTCGGCGACGATAAAGCGTTCCGGCTGATCGGTATACTCACCTTCCGGATAATACAGGGGACCTTCCGGCAGATAGTCAAACAATGCGTCTACCAAGCGATCAAGGTTGCGGTTTCTGGCAGCCGAAACCGGAATCACTTCTGCAAACTTCATCTTGGTCCCCAACCGCTGGATCACGTTCATAACCTGACTCTCATCAACCAGGTCAATTTTATTGGGCACCAGGAAGACAGAGGGTTCAAGGTTAATCAGGCTGTTGATGATATAATCCTCCCCCACACCAGGAGGTACAGAAGCATCCACCACATACAGGATCAGGTCCGCCTCCCGCAAAGCACGAGAGGTAATATCCGCCATATACTCACCCAACTGGTGCTTGGGCTTGTGGATACCCGGCGTATCTATGAAAATAACCTGTCCCCTACTGGTGGTATAAATCCCCTGTATCCGGTTGCGGGTTGTCTGTGGTTTATCGGAGACAATAGCCACTTTCTGGCCAATTATGCTGTTAAGCAAAGTGGACTTGCCGACATTGGGACGCCCGACTATACTGACAAACCCGGATTTGGTCGCCATTTAATCCTCCCTCTGCTGCAGAGCAAAACTCTGGGGGAGTAGTTGTTTTAGATCATACTGGACCATCATGCCGGAATCAGAAGCGCAGATCACAACCAGGTCGGGCGCAAATTCGGCCAAAACCTGCCGGCAGGCCCCACAAGGAGTGATGATTTCCTCACCACCGGTTAACAAAAGCCTGCAAAACTGGCTAAGACCCTCGGATACGGCCTTAAAAACGGCTACCCTCTCTGCACATATCGTCAGTCCAAAAGAGGCATTTTCCACATTGCATCCAGAAAAAACCCGGCCGCTCCTGTCTAACAGAGCTGCTCCGACTTTAAACCCGGAATACGGTACATATGCATGTTCCCTGGCTTCCTGAGCAATTTTCATCAATTCAAGATCTGTCACCGGGAAAACCCCTCCAACCATTGTATTATCCGGGGGCCGAAGATCATTATCCCCACCAATACTGCACCCAACGCAGTGACCAGCACGGCCCCGGCACTTATGTTTTTCGCCCGGCCTGCCACTACATTATACTGGGGACTCAACAGATCGACCACCTTCTCCAGCGATGTGTTCATTATCTCGGCTGCCCAAACGGCGGTGACGGTCAAGATGATCACCGACCACTCCACCCGGTTCAACCCCAGAAACAATCCAGCCGCGACCACTAGGAGAGCAGCAATCAAGTGTATCTTCATGTTGCGCTGGGAAGCCAAAGCGTAAACCACCCCGCAGACAGCGTCGTGCAGGCTGGCCCAAAAACTTCGCGACTTCACCGCTGCAGGTTCAATCCTTCCATAAGCTTGTCTTCCATAGAACGCATCAAAGTCCGTTCACTCTCATCTTCATGATTGTAGCCCAGGAGATGCAGCATCCCATGTACAGTCAGGTAGGCCAATTCTCTCTGCGGGGTGTGGCCGTACTCCTCTGACTGGGCCAATACTTTCTCCATACATATTACAATATCTCCCAGCATATTGTCGGGTTCGGGAATTTCATATTCAGGTTCATCCTCATGCATTTCCATCATACCAAAGGACAGGACATCGGTTACCCTGTCCTCTCCCCGATAAACACAATTCAATTCCTTTATATCATCGGCATCCACAATGACCACGTTGACCTCACAATCCGGCGACAGCCGGCACATCCTGCCTACTTGGTCAACAGCCTTGCGGATGAGAGATTCGTAAGTATCTTCCCACTTACACGCGGTCTGCCGGTTAATTACCGCTACTTTCATGTTCACCCTTCCCCCCCTCAAATTCCCGCGCCAGCGTTTCCGGGTATTCGATGCGGCTGTGATAGACTCCGGTCAGGACCTTGGAAAAGCTCTCGGCGATTATGTTCAGATCGCGGAAAGTAAGGTCGCATTCATCCAGTTGACCATCATTAAGCCTTTCTTTGATTATCCGGCGAACCATACCCTCTATCCTTCCCTGCGTTGGATCTTGCAGGGAGCGGACCGCAGCTTCGACTGAGTCGGCCAGCATCACCAGAGCGACTTCCTTGCTCTGTGGTTTGGGTCCTTCGTAGCGGAAGGTCTCCTGATTCACATTACCTTCCTTGTCCTCCTCCAGTGCCCGGCTGTAAAAGTACTTAACCAGGCTGTCGCCGTGGTGCTGTTCGATGAAGTCTATTATCTGAGGCGGCAGCCGTTTCTCACGAGCCATTTCCACTCCGTCCTTGATATGTGAGGTAATAATCAGGGCACTCAAACTGGGAGCGATTTTCTCGTGGGGGTTATCGCTGGCCAGCTGGTTCTCCACAAAAAAGTAGGGTCTCTTCAGCTTGCCGATATCATGGTAATAAGCCCCCACCCTCACCGTTAGCGGATGTGCGCCAATGCGCTCAGCCGCTGATTCGGCCAGATTGCCGACCATTATGCTGTGGTGATAGGTTCCGGGGGCTTCAACCAGCAGTTTCCTCAGCAGTTCCTGATTAGGATTTGACAATTCGAGCAGTTTTACCATGCTGGTTACCGAGAAAACCGTTTCCAGATACGGCAGCAGTCCTATTGTCAGGATGGCCGATAAAAAACCGTTCAGGATGCCAAAAAAGACGCCGGTCAAAATCATGGTACCCGTCATGCCGGTATACAGCATCGACATGGTAATAATCGTCAGGGTATTAACCCCTGCTATATAAAGGCCTGATCTGGCCAGATCACCGGTTTGGTTTAACCGGCTCACCCATAAAACCCCGACTGCACCACTCACAAAAGCATTGGCTACAAATGGGACCGGGGTTCCCTGACTGAGCATCCCCACAAAAACAGCCGCCACGAAGGTAAAGAGATAAGCAACCTGGGGGTTCAAAAGTATTGCTACCAGCATGGAACCTGCTGACACCGGGATGAGATAACCAACCAGGGCATTGATCTCCGGCCGGTCTCCGATTTGAAGAACCATTATCCCCTTGGCAATGGCTACTATCAAAACAAATATCAGCCCCAGTAACATCATCAGCCGACCCTGCTTTAATATATCGCGGTGATACATCCTCAGGTAGGCAATGGACAGCATGAATATCATCGCCACAAACATAGCCACCCCTCCCAGGGTTACCCCCAGGCTGGCGGAACGCTGCACCCCGAGCTGCTTAAGAATGTCGATATGCTCCTGGGTAACCGGATCCCCTTCACGGATTATCATCTGCCCCTGTTGAATGGTCCGCTGCACCGGCAGGACCTGTTTTACCGCTTCCTCAATCGCCTCATCAGTAGCGGCAGCGTCGTAGATGAGATTCGGTCTCAAGGCCATGATGGTCATTACTTCTACCACATTCCGTGCCTGGGGCAGATAGGACAGCATCTCGGCCCGTTCCTTTACCTGAGCAGCTACGGTGGGGAGTGCTTCCTCCGTAATCGGCTGACTCATCAGACGGTTGAGGGTAAGCAGTGTACCCTCTTTAACACTTACCATATCATCTTCACCGGCATCGGCCAGATAGGCTGCCAGTTCAGATGATTTATAACCTTCCAGGTCGTAGGTGTCAATAATGCCTGACACGAGAACCTGCAGCTGATTTATCTTCTCCGCCCGGGTCAAAGCCTCATTTTGTTTGATCCCGTTAACCTGAGCCAGAAAATCGCTGACATCCTGTTCAGCCTCCGCCAGGGCCTCCCGATCCTCCCGGTATACCTTGCGCACCTGTTGGGCCGCTTTTTCCTGCAACTCCTTGGTCCGAGCCTCATCGGTAATGATGGCAGTGTGAGGCGATCTTATGTTTCGCGGGCTGATCTGACCTGGCTTAAGGTCCACCTGGGCCCCCATAAAGTTGCTGGAAATAATAAAGATCACCAGAAGAAAAAAACCCAAGTAAATGAAGACCTGGCGTCCCATCCTACTGAATATGGTTTTTCTCAGGTAGTCTCGCAGAAAAGTAATTGATATCATGCGGAATCAATCCTTCGCCCGACTGTCTTCCGGTTCTGCCGTTTCGTATTCTTCATAAGCGTCAATTATCCTCTGCACCAGTGGATGCCTGACTACATCCTCCCGGTTGAGATAGTTAAAGGATATCCCTTCGATGCCTTTCAGGATCTTCTGTATCTCAATTAATCCGGAAAATTCTTCCTTGGGCAGGTCAACCTGGGTGATATCTCCGGTAATTACCGCCCGGGATCCAAACCCCAAACGGGTTAAAAACATCTTCATCTGTTGCGGGGTGGTGTTCTGCGCCTCATCCAGGATAATAAAGGCATCATTCAGGGTGCGTCCCCGCATATAGGCCAGGGGAGCCACTTCAATAATGTTCTTTTCCATATATCTCTGAGTTACATCCAGCCCCAGAATATCAAAGAGACCATCGTAAAGAGGACGCAGGTAAGGGTTCACCTTCTCAATAAAATCCCCGGGCAGGAAACCCAGCTTTTCACCGGCTTCTACCGCAGGTCTTACCAGGATGATGCGCTGAACCTCCTTGTTGCGTAGAGCTCTTACCGCCATTACCACTGCCAGATAAGTTTTTCCGGTCCCGGCCGGTCCAATTGCAAACACGATGTCATTATCGGCCATCGCCTGCACATACTTCTTCTGTCCAAGAGTCTTGGCCTTAATTGATTTACCACGGGCGGTGGTCAGGATGGTTCCGGAAACGATGTCCTGGTGCTTTATAGACAGTCCTTTTCGGGTTATGTCGGCGGCGTAGCTAATGTCTGCCGGGGTCAGCTGTTTCTCGGTCCTGACGATATCAAGCAGGGCATAAATCAAGGCCTCGGCCTCGTTCACCGCATCCTCTTCTCCACGGATATGGATATCTCCGCCCCGGGCGGACAATTCTGCTCTGCAGAGTTGTGCCAGGTGCTTAAAGTTATCGTCGTAGGAACCAAAAAATATGGCGGCATCCAGGTTGTTTGGTATACTCACCCACGTCTCTTTTTCGGGCAATCATCAGACCTCCTACTAAATGGTTGATAATGTGAGTATTATAACACATTAAAATAAGGGTGTCCGCATCGTGGTAGGCCGAAGGTCTCTGTCATGCCCCGGCAGGCGATTGCATACCGGTGATTCTTTATTCAATACATGGTTTAGTGTTTTCACCTATCTCCTCAAGTGTTCTCTGTCGATAGCCCACATCCCTCCAGGATGGTGCCTTGCGCGGGCAATCAACTTTGGTGCCCGCCGGCGGGTGTTCGCCCATAGTTACTGGGCGGTTGATGTTGAGGCCTTTTCAGCGCCATGTCTTCAGTTCCCGGAGAAACCCGGCAAATCGTTTCCCTGCCCGAAAACACCTAACTTGGCAGTTCCTCCTCCATATTCAGCGGCTGCGGACGGCAGATATCCTCGAGCACCTCCGCTTCGGCTTTTACACGTATTATGTTATCGCTCGCAGATGAAATCAGCCTGGTTTTGGTGCTTAGTATTTTTTCGGCTCCTTTTATTTCCTCCCTGAGGTTGGCCAGTGCCTGCTGCCGGGCAATTTCTAAAGCTACCTCCGGGTCGAATTCTTCCGTTTGGACCCTGGTTTCCCAAAACGTTTCCCGCTTCCACGATATCTTGCCCCAGGGGGTTTTCAATACCTGGCCTGATTTTTGGACTTCGAAGGAGGTGAAACTCTGCTGCGGACGTTTGATATCCCATTTACCCCAGGGGGTTTCCAGACTGATGCTTTCGGCCGAGGCACCGGTGGGAACGGTCTTCTCCTCCAACAGCGGGTGCTCCCCGTACCCTTCATACCAAACCCGGGCCTTAACTACACCCTGGGCTTTAACCAGTCGGGGGGGAGGTATCATATCATCAGGGTACTCCCCTTGTGGTATAATTGTTCCCGAAATAAGGATATTACCCGCTCCAACCGTCTCCCCTTTCTGAACCATGGCGGTGCCATCCAGAACCATTACCTCCTCCACAATCCCGCCTCTTTTGGCTACCAGGTTGCAGGGACCGGTAAGCTGCTCTGCGGGCAGCACCTTTTCCACCACCTTGATTGTGGCTTTAACTCCTTTTATATTCACCTGTACATACGATAACTCCGGGATTTCCCTTAAAATGCCCTCTTCGATGAGCGTCTTGTTCAGACTCCCCTTAAAAGCGTAGCGCTGGAGACCAAAGTTGGCGGCACTCCGGGTCACTGCTTCCTTTTTGACGTTATTGGTCCCCCGGACCTCCAAAAACCACACCAATGAGGACAGTATGTACAACACCAGAATAAACACCAGGGCTCCGATTAACATCATCCATCGCCGCCGCAAAGTCTGACGGTAATAGGGAAGCCCTTTGCGGCTTAAAACCTCTACCTGGTAGCCGAATTTTTCCGCGATGCCTGCCAGCGCTTTATAACCGGTTCTACGCATGCTGAAATAAACATCCTGTCCATCCCGCTTGATATCGGAGAGGAACAACCCTCGGGATAGGGCCAGGTTAATTATTTTTTCCGGATAGGGACCGCGCACCCGTACGGTTATAATTCCTCCCAGGTAGTCCAACCAACGGTTAATACTCATAACCTACCCCCTCGCCAACCAAATAGGATTTGTTGTCTCGCCACCGGGGCCAAAGATTCCGGCTGCTCGGGTGTCTGCTTCATTCGACAAAACGGAGGCTTTTAATCAACCCGGTAATGGTAACCTCGTCCGGCATAATCAGCTTTATCTCCAAACCCTCGCCCTCTATCTCCAAGAGTCCGCGGCTTAGGTTGATCTTAATGCAGCAATCCCCATACTCGATTATCCCTTTGTGGTTTTCCAGGTACAGTTCCCGTTGACCAATAACAACCAGACGTGGCAGATCCAAAACCAGATCTTTTGGCAGTTCCAGCATGTCGCCCAGAATCTGCTCTAGTCTGTCGGGCCTTGGCTTCTTGGGCACGAAACTCCCTCCCGTTCACTACACTTTATGCTTTGTCTCTCAGGCCGATTCGCCCAATCACTGCCGGGAAGTATTGGAGGGAATAACCGCCCGGGGAAACGGTTTGCCTTCCATAGGTCATATTTATCCTGGCAAGAGTGGTTGAGGTTTTTACAAAAACCAATAGTTCAAGCCCAGCCGGATAATTTTTGGTTATGCTGACCGTTTTCGCCTGGTGTTTTCACGGCTTCTTATTTGGTATAAGGAGGCGTCAACAGTCGGCCGGGAGACCAAGCATACTTTTCACCCGGCTGAAAGATGAAGCTTCCCCAGCAATTGAGAAGTCCAATTAGATCTTGAGAATGGAGGAAAAGGATGGTGAAAAATGGTGGTTGGACACAGCGACATGCTCCATGTCGATAGGAATGGTCCCCATAGCTGCTGTGCAGGCTATGCACCCGCAACTGTTCATATGCGATGAGCCCCCTTCCAATCTGGATATTCGCTTACGACGCGGGTGAATTCAGTTTCTACAGGCCGCAGCCCAAACCATGCTCATCGCATCTAACGATTTGGAGTTCGTGTAACCCCGATTACATCCAGAGGGGGAGGACAATTGTAAGCAGAAAACTGATTATAACCAGAAACACAATGATATACAGCACTATACGCTGGTTACGTCTCTGCATACCTTTTTTCATAAAAGCCACGGTGATACCTCCAATACACTCTGCTGCATGATGATTAGATTATACTGAATTCTATTCTATATCAGACCTAAATTATGGTTCAAGAAAAGGAAAAAGCCTGGTCCCCGGACTTCAGTCCCACCAGGCTATTATTTCGATTCGAGGATTTGTCTTACCATGTTATTAACCCGTCTTCCGTCAGCCCGTCCTTTGGTCCGCGGAATAATGGATTTCATGACTTTGCCTATATCTCCAGGACCTGTGGCCCCGGTTTCCTGAATCACCTGCAACACCAGGTCGCGGATCTCGTCTTCTGTCATCTGCTGGGGGAGGTAGGTTTGAAGATACTCGATTTCTTCTCTAAGCTTCTTAACAGCTTCTTCCCGGTTGGCCCGCTGATAGTCCGGGATAGCATCCTGCCGCTGTTTGATCTCCCGAGCTATAACCTCTAGAATCTCCTCATCGTTAAGCTCGCGATTTTTCTCTATTTCCTCATATTGAACAGCGGTTTTTAGGAGCCTCAACACTGATAGTTTGGTCTTATCCCGGCCCTCTTTCATAACCGCTTTCATATCAGCGACTAGAGAATCCTTCAGGGCCATCGGTTACCTCCCTAGTTTTTTCTTCTTTTTCCTTGCGGCTTCAGCCTTCTTTTTTCTCCTGACACTAGGTTTATCATAATGCTCGTGTTTTCTCATTTCCTGCATTATACCCGCTCGCTGACAGGAGCGTTTAAATCTCTTTATAGCACTATCTAAGGATTCGTTTTTTCCGACTTTTACTTCGCTCATCTTTTCCCTCCCCTCCTCATATAGCCGTTGCAACATACCTCTACATTCTACTCCTTGCCCCACCCCAACGTCAAGACAGCCACCGCTATTCCATATCTTTGCCGCCCAGGAGGTGGTAATGCAAATGAAACACCCTTTGTCCCGCTTTCTCTCCACAATTGGTCATTAACCGGAAGTTGCCGTCCAAACCAACCTGCCGTGCAATTTCCCGGGCCCGGAACTGTATATATCCGAGTAAGCCCTGATCAGACTCTTGCATGTCATCCAGATTAGCGATGTGTTTCTTGGGCATCAGGAGGATATGAACAGGCGCAAGGGGGTTGATATCGTTTATAGCCAAAACATCGTCATCTTCAAAGACTATCGAGGAGTCAATCTCCTTGTTGATTATCTTGCAAAACACGCATTCGGTCACGTCTTCACCCCTTTTATGATTATTGATTCAACTATCCGTCGAAATATTCCTTCCTGATTCAGCAACTTCCCCTTTTTTCAATCCGACCCATGCTGTAAATCGGGGGAAAGTATTGTCAAATATATTCTAATTGTATTAATGTTCAGAAATCAAGCTTCCGGGTTGAAGGCCGCGGCCCTTCCTGCCAGCAGCGAGTCATCCTTGAGCCCATAAATCCCGGCGGGGTAAAAGCGGTTGGTATCTTTGGCTCCTTCTACGATTACCTCCACGTAGTTCTCGCTCAGACCCCGCATTCCCCCCGGAGCCGTTTCCTCCGTCAGCACCTGCAACTGTGCACCGATCAGGCTCTGCAAAAACGAGGCTCGCCGGCGACGTCCCAGTTCAATCAATTGCTGACTGCGTTCCTTTTTAATCGTTTCGCTCACCTGGTTCTCCATCAGTGCAGCCCTAGTTCCCGGGCGGACAGAAAAGCGGAATACATGCAGGTCATTTAAGGGACTGTTCTGTATCAACTGATATGTTTCCCTGAACTCCCATTCCCCTTCCCCGGGGAAACCCACCATGACATCGGCGGTCAGCCCCATTTTCGGTTCTCGCAAATACAGGTCGGTAAGGAGCTCAAGGTATTCGCCGGCCTTGTAATGCCGGTTCATGGACTGAAGGATCTTGTCACTGCCGCTCTGCAATGGGATGTGCAGGTGTTTGCATAAACGGGGCTCATTTATAACCAGCTCAACTAATTCCTCATTGATTTCCGTCGGTTCCACTGAACCCAGACGAATTCGATAGTCTCCCGAAACCCGAGCCAGAATCAGCTTGAGCAGCCCGGTTAGGTCCCACCCTTCCATATCTTTCCCGTAATGCCCCAGGTGAATCCCATTCAGCACAATCTCCCGGTAATCATTATCTATCATGCTTTGAATCTCTTCCAGCACATGCTCAGGGAGCTTGCTCCTCACCGGCCCGCGCAGCCGGGGCACTATGCAGTAGGAGCAACAATTCTCACACCCATCCTGGATTTTAATAAACCCACGAGTCCGCCGGTGGTGATAGGAGTATCGGGTCGGCCGCAGTCGGCTCGAGTCGTAGGAAGTCTCCCCTTCCTGCCGCAAGTACCGGTTTATGCACTCAACCAGGAACTCTTTATCCTGGTTGGATACCAACAGGTCGACATCCAGCCGATGAGCCGGCTCTGATTTGGCCAGCTCAGCGTAACAGCCGGTCACAACCACCAGACTGTGGGGGTTGCTTCTTCGAGCCCGGCGTATAATGGCGCGCGACTTCTTTTCCGCAGTCCGGGTGACTGCACATGTATTGATCACATATATATCAGCCGCTTCAGATGGATCAGCGATTTGAAAACCGTGGTGAATGAACTCCTCTCTCAGGGCTTCAGTCTCTACCTGGTTTACCTTGCATCCCAGGGTAAACAACGATACCCGTTGGCTGCCGGTAAAAGCACCCTGGGGGAAAGAAGTCGTTTGGGCGGCAGTTTTCATATTACCGGTAGCCTCTGCATGGTCGGGTATTCTGTGTTTTCCCACCTGGCCGGCTCTCCTTTCCAAGTCTTTTCAAGGTCATGAAGAATTCAGGCCGGAACCTGTTTACCTGCAGCCTCCCAGGTCCCCCAGTTCATACATCAGAATTGACAATGCCACCAGTCCCGCGGTCTCGGTCCGCAGGGTGCGGGGTCCCAAACCGGAGAGCATGATCCCGCTGTCCTCCGCCAACTGTGCCTCATCCCTGGAGAATCCTCCTTCGGGGCCGATAAATATGACTGTTCCCCGTTCCAGCATGGCCTGGCGGTGCTGCTTGATTAATGCTCTCAGGGGCTTTTCTTTACACCCTTCATAGAAGAAGATGCCGGGCATCCCGGAAAACCTTTTCAAAACCGTGCCGAGATCGGACAACTCTTCCACCGGCGGGGGTTGACTGCGCCCGCACTGCTTACAGGCCTCCAGCGACAACCTGTTCCAGCGCCTTATCTTGTTCTCAGCCCTTTGAGAATCAAGTCTGACCACCGAATGCTCAGTCTGAATGGGAATAATCCGGCCAACCCCCAACTCCACCGACTTCTGTATTATGTAATCCATCTTCTCCCCTCTGGCAAGACCCTGCACCAGGATTATGAGTGCCGGGGGCTCAGCCGCACTCAGCTCGCGGGAAAGCACCCGTCCAACCACCAGATTGCTGGCAACAGATAAGAGACTGACCTGATACTCATAACCGGAGCCATCAAATACACTGATCACATCTCCGGGCTTTAACCGCAAGACCACGGCTATATGGCGGGCCTCTTCCCCGCTGATCGATATCCGGTCTCGATTCAAATTGTCAGAAGCAAGGTAAAAACGGCGCATAACACTACGGCCTCCTGGCCAGGACCGCTACCCAATCCTCATCCCGGTTCGTTTTCTCAAGAATCAGCCCCTTTTGGATCATAACAGTTTGCAGTTGCGGCCACTGTTCTCGGCCAATACCGGCCAGGATCATCCGCCCGCCCGAGCGGGTGAGAGAGATCAGGCGTTCGAGCAGTTGGCGGAGAACCGGGCCCGTCAGGTTGGCGGTCACCAGATCTGCTTCCGGCGCCCAAAACTCGGCCAGGTCCTGGTGTACCGCAGTTACCCGGGATTCAACCCCGTTTTGTCTGATGTTCTGCTGTGCGATTTCCACTGCCACCGGATCAATATCAATGGCTTTCACCTCGCCCGCACCCAGTTTGGCGGCGGCAATAGCCAGGATGCCGGACCCGGTGCCGATGTCCAATACCCTTTGCCCGGGAATAAGAGAAATCTCCATCATCTCCAGACACTGGCGGGTCGTGATGTGAGTGCCGGTTCCAAATGCCATCCCCGGATCCAGTTCGATAATCAGGTCTTCCCCTTGCGGGGTATAGGACTCCCACGACGGTTTGATCACCAGCCTGCGCCCGACGCGGGCCGGGTGATAATAGGCCTTCCAGTTGCTGGCCCAGTCTTCATCCTGCACAGTCAGGACTTCAATATGGCAGCTATTACCGGCTACGGTTCTCAGGTCGTCTATCTGCTTGGAGGTCAGCGTGTAAGGAGCGGGATAGAACGCTCTGATGACGACAGAACTCCTTTCCAGGTACTCCTGCTCAAAACCGTGGAGTTCCCAGTTCCCCTGAGCAATATGCTGGCGGATGGCGTGGGGATCCTCAATTATCACCCCACCTGCTCCCCATTCGTGAAACAACCCTGCGATAACCTCAGCGCAGGGTTCTTCTGTCGAGACCCGGATCTCACTCCATTCCACAGCTTTCACTCCCAAGTCATTCTTAATCCAGCATATTAATGAAAAGGTTTATCCGGTGAAGGCATCCTTTACTTTATTGAAAATACCTTTACGTTCATGTTTTTTCTCCTCTTCCTGTTCAAACTTCCTGAGTAATTCCTTCTGCTTTTCCGTCAGTCGGGTAGGAGTAACCACCTTAACAAACACAATCTGGTCACCACGCCGGTTCCCCCTGATGTGCGGGATCCCCTTGCCCTTCAAAGTAAAACTGGCTCCGGTCTGGGTTCCCTCCGGGACCTTTATGCTTCCACTGCCGTCCAGGACCGGCACCTCCACCTCATCGCCCAGAGCCGCCTGGATAAAGGTTATCGGGATCTCACAGTATATATCAAACCCGCGACGTTGAAATACCTTGTGGGGCTTAACCTGGACGTAAACGTAAAGATCCCCGGGAGGACCTCCATTTATACCCGGTTCTCCTTCCCCCGGCATACGGAGCTTGGATCCGGTATCTACCCCGGCGGGGACCCGCAGGGTAACACGCCGGTTACGCCTGACTTTTCCCTGACCGTGGCAGGTTCTGCACGGCTTTTCAATTATCCTGCCGCTGCCCCCGCAGCGGTTGCAGGTTCTGAGCGTTTCAAATCTCCCCAGGGGTGTACTCTGTACATTACGCACCTGACCCCTGCCATTGCACGTGGGACATGTTTTCGGCGAAGTACCCGGTTCTGCACCGCTGCCTTCGCAGACATCGCAATCTTCCAGGCGGGGGAACTGGATCTCCTTTTCCACGCCAAAAGCGGCATCCTCAAAATCAATAACCACCTGCATTTCGCGGTCTGCACCCCGTTGGGGACCCGTACGGCGGCGCCGACCGCCGCCGCCGAAAAAGATATCAAAGATATCGCCCATGCCACCAAGGTCGAAATCAAAACCACCGCCAAACCCCTGATTGGGATCGAAGGCTGCATGGCCAAACTGGTCGTACTGTCTGCGCTTCTGCTCATCACTGAGCACAGCGTAGGCCTCGTTCAGTTCCTTCATTTTGACCGCAGCCTCTTCCTTGTCTTTTGCCACATCGGGATGGTATTTTAAGGCCGCATTACGATAGGCCTTTTTTATTTCCTCTGGAGAAGCATTACGGGAAACACCCAAGATCTCATAGTAATCCCGCTTTGCCACAATAAAACCACCTTTCGGAGGACAGAATAAAATGATCGGCTATATACTCTGCCGCCTGGAATTAACACTGGTATCAAAATACAGTTGGCGACCTTTTAATACTATATCACATCCCGGAGATGGCATAACCATACAATACGTTGTCACCCAAAGGAGTAAGAGGAAAACTGGTTCCTCTTATTCCTCTCCCGGCTGGTTTTACTTGTTGTCATCCGCTATATCGTAATCAGCATCATAAACCCCGTCGTCAGGTTGTTCACTGCTTTCAGGAGCCGCCTGCTCATATGCTTTGGCAGTAACCTCATATATGGCAGTGGTGAGCTCCTCCGTTTTCTTCTTGATTAAATCTATATCATCGCCGGCCAGGGCTTGCGATAATTCTTCTTTGCCGGCCTTGAGCTTATCTATCAAAGCCGCGTCTACCTTTTCTCCGAAATCTTTAATGGCCTTTTCCGCCTGGTAGACCATACTGTCTCCCTGGTTACGTGCTTCTGCCGCTTCCCGGGCTTTACGGTCCTCTTCGGCGTACTTCTCAGCTTCTTTGACCATTTTTTCAATCTCCTCGCTGGTAAGGCCTGAGGAAGAAGTAATGGTGATCTTCTGCTCTTTGTTCGTCGCCAGGTCTTTGGCGCTGACATTTACAATCCCGTTGACATCAATATCAAAGTTGACCTCAATCTGAGGTACGCCCCGCGGTGCCGGGGGAATCCCCTCCAAATGAAAACGTCCCAGGGTAACATTGTGCTTGGCCATAGAACGCTCCCCCTGGAGGACATGGATTTCCACCGAGGTCTGGTTGTCCGCCGCAGTAGAAAATATCTGGCTCTTGGAGGTTGGTATAGTGGTGTTGCGTTCTATCATTTTGGTGAACACACCGCCGAGGGTCTCAATCCCCAAACTGAGCGGGGTAACATCCAGGAGCACCACGTCCTTGACGTCACCGGCCAGGATCGCCCCCTGAATGGCCGCCCCGATGGCCACCACTTCGTCCGGATTGATCCCCTTATACGGTTCTTTGCCCAGGTAATTCTTGATTGCCCTTTGTACGGACGGCATCCTGGTTGAACCACCTACCAGGATGACCCGGTCGATCTGCTCCGGTTTCAGTCCTGCATCCTTCAAAGCCTGGCGGGTAGGTCCCATGGTTTTCTCCACCAAATCGGCTGTGAGTTCGTCAAATTTGGCCCGGGTCAGCGTCTGATCCAGGTGTAGAGGACCCTCGGATGTGGCCGTTATAAAGGGAATGTTTATATCGGTACTGGTTAAGGTGGAAAGCTCATGTTTGGCCTTCTCAGCAGCTTCTTTCAGGCGCTGCTTGGACATCTTGTCAGCTTTGAGATCAACCCCGGTAGATTTCTTAAACTCATTAACCAGGTATTCTATGATACGGTCATCAAAATCGTCACCGCCCAGACGGTTGTTACCGCTGGTAGCCTTGACTTCAAAAACCCCTTCCCCAATCTCCAGGATAGAAACGTCAAAGGTTCCTCCTCCCAGGTCAAAAACCAGGATGATCTGGCTCCCCTCTTTATCCAGCCCGTAGGCCAGGCTGGCGGCCGTAGGTTCATTGATAATACGCAATACCTCAAGACCCGCAATCTTGCCTGCGTCTTTCGTCGCCTGCCTCTGGGCATCGGTAAAGTATGCCGGGACTGTGATTACTGCCTGAGTAACAGGTTCCCCCAGATAGGCCTCCGCATCAGCTTTCATCTTCTGCAGGATCATGGCCGAAATCTCGGGTGGAGAATATTCTTTATCATCTATCTTTACCCGGTATTTGGTACCCATATGCCGTTTGATAGAAAGGATCGTTCTATCAGGGTTGGTAACCGCCTGTCTTTTGGCTACACGGCCGACCAACCTCTCACCGGTTTTGGAAAACCCTACTACTGAGGGAGTAATCCTTTCTCCTTCGCTGTTGGTTATCACCGTAGCATCGTTGCCGTCCATAAATGCAATACAGGAGTTCGTAGTCCCCAAATCAATACCTACCACTTTGCCCATAAAAGCACCTCCGTTGACATCTCTAGTTTGCTTTCAATTGTTCAAATTCAAAATCTAAAAAATCCCCGACAACCACAATCCGTTTCAAGATGCCAAATATCCCTTGTAGAACCGGGGCCCCTGCCAGTATTTATTCCTCTTCCGCTGACCTGGTTTGAGCCACCACCACCATACTGGGACGCAGCACCCGTTCCAGATAGGTGTATCCGGTCTGAAATTCCTGGACTATGGTACCGTCAGGGTATTGTCCGCTTTCATCTATGCTGAATGCTTCGTGAACCCGGGGATCAAACATCTCGCCCTCGGCGGGAATAGCTGCAACCCCTTCCTGTTCAAGCAGGTCCAGGAGTCTTTTTTCTATCAATTCAACCCCTTTGAGGAGCGAGGATATGTCTCCTCCCTGTTCTATGGCCGCCTTGGCCCTCTTGAAGTCATCCACCACCGGTAACAGCTTCTGCAGTAAAGGCATATTTCCATAACGAAGCAGCTCTTCTTTATCCTTCTGCCACCGCTTGCGTTGGTTTTCAGAATCCGCCAAGGCCCTCATGTATTTGTTATAGTATTCATGGGCTTTGGTCCTCTCCGCCTCCAGCTGTTCTCGCAGTAGGCCGGCTTCGTCACTCGTCTCTTCAGTTTCCTTTTCTGGCTGGTTATCACCTTCGGATAAATGCTCAGGTGCGTTCTCCTTTTCCAGATCCATTTCACGGGTTCTTTCGTTATTCATTCCGTCACCTCATTATAACCTGATCCCTGCACTCTTTGGTTCTGGCAATTCCTTTTTCTTAATCATCGTGTCTATCCGTAGGATAGCTGTTGCCACCTCACCGGTGGGCAGAGCCTTGACCTTGACCAATGTCGGATCCAGATCCCGGCCTCCCCGGCCGTTATCAAATGCCCGGTATCGCAATCAACGAGCCATGACCGCATCCTCAAACTTGAATCCAGCTTCCTGGAGCTGTTGTTGACCAATAATTGAGCCGACTTCGATGACGAGCCGGGCAATTTCCTCATCTCCACATCCGGCTACCGCGGCTGCATAAAGCAGCGGATCCTTCCATCCTGAAACCTGGCGCAAGCACCTCTTAATCTCTTCCAGTCCATAAGATATGACCAGGCGGATCCCTTCCAGAACCTTGGTAACCGCACTCCCTTAAGGACTTGGTTCAGACCTTCTGCAATGATGGCTGATGCCATAATGGTGGCCGTTGTAGTGCCATCCCCCACCTCCTCATGCTGAACCTTGGCTGCGTCAATTATCATCCTGGTCGCCGGGTGGTTAACCTCCATAAGGCTGAGGATAGTAACCCCATCATTGGTGATGACCACATTGCCATAGCTATCGACCATCATGATGTCCAGGCCTTTCGGCCCGATGGTGCCTTCCACGGCCTGAGAAATCACCCGCACCGCGGTGGTGTGTTAACCAGAGTCTCGAAACGGTTGTCAGTTTCCTGTCCTGCATGGACCTGGTTTCCCGTTAATGTCTCCTATCTCGACATATCATGGATTATTTCCTGTACAATATCGCGGACTTTTTCCACCGAGGCTGATGCCTTCCAGTACTCCATTCTTACCGGACCGATCAATCCTATTCTGCCCTTTTCGTTGCCATCAACCACATAAGTGGTGAAAACCACGCTGAGTTCTTTAATCTCCTCGGCCTCATTCTCGGTTCCTATTTTTATTTTTACCTCTCGCAGTCCGGTTTCACTTACCAGACTCTTAATGAGTTCATGTTCTTCCAGAGCCAGCAGCAGCCTGCGGAGCTTCTCAAAATCCTTGAATTCAGGCTGATTGACGATATTCAAGGCTCCATTAATGAATACCCTTTCATTCTCATCATTACCCATGGTCATCTCAATGGCTTCTAAAACCTTCTCAATAAACTGGCGTCGATGCAGCAGTTCGCGACGCAGACTGTTCAGCACGGTACGGCCAATGCTGTCAAAATGAGCTCCCTGGAGATTTTTGGTAAACAGCCGGGACAGGTCCTCCAAGTCTTGAGCCTCGATGGATTCCGGCACTTCTATCCGCCTGTGAATTACATTGCCCAGATCGGTTACCATGACCACCAGAGCCTGCCTGTGCCCTACCGGCACCAGTTGCAGATGCAGCAGTTTGCCGGCCGACATCGGAGGGGTGATGACCACCGAGGCATAATTGGTGAATTGAGCCAGGACATTCCCAGTCCGCCGGATGACGGTGGAGATGTCCTCAATCTTCTGAGAAAGCATATTTCTCAGGTATTCCTCCTCTTCAGGAGTAAACTGTTCTTTCACCATCATGTAATCAACAAAATACCGGAAGCCGTTTTCCGAGGGAATGCGTCCTGATGAGGTATGAGGTTGTTCCAGAAAGCCCATCTCTTCAAGATCAGCCATCTCGTTGCGCACCGTTGCCGGGCTGACCCCCAAATTGCGTTTTTTGACAATAGCTCGCGATCCTATGGGCTCCGCGGTTCGAACATACTCCTTTACGACCGCTTCGAGAATCGCCTTTTTACGTTCATCCAGCTTCATAGCAATCACCCTGTTAGCACTCTCGGGAGTTGAGTGCTAATATCTTACTAAGAAAATAACACCAGTCATTTCCTTTGTCAAGCCAGGACAGTCCTGAACCCAGGGCTCTGGGCCTGCTGCCAATATACCTGGACGACTCCAGGGGCTCATTCCCAGCTTTCTACAGAATTGCTTCCAGTATCCTCACAAACACACGGTTGGATAGAAAATACCCCTGCGGGGTCAAGCGCAGCCAGGGATGATGATACTCCAGCAACCTCTCTTCCCTGCTTTTCTGCAAAGCATCTGCAAACGCCGTTTGAGGCTGCAATCCAAATCGCTTTTCAAACTCATCTACATTAATCCCCCGGATCATCCTGAGCCCCATGATCATGGCATCACACCCCAACTGTTCCCTTGATATTAGGGATTCCAGAACCTCCCGGGGCGGTTCCGAGCCCTTGGATAGAAGGTTCCGGGTGTACTGCCGGATTTGAGGTAGATTCCAGTATCTCACGCCGCCCTTAAAAGATACTGCTCCAGCACCGATTCCCAGATAATCACCGGCCTCCCAGTAGTTCAGATTGTGACGACAGGCTGCCCCGGGTCGGCAGAAATTAGAGATCTCGTAGTGTTGATAACCTGCATGCTTAAGGCGGTTCACAGCGGCGTAGTACATGTCGGACTCCTCCTCCTCCGGCAGAGCTGCCACCTCCCCTTTCTGCAGGCGGAGCGCCAGCGGAACCATCTCCTCCATCTGTAAAAGATAACAGGAAAGGTGAGCAGGGACCAGTTTAATGGCCTCCTCCAGATTGTGCAGCCATTCCGGCAGACCCTGTCCCGGAATGCCGTAAATAAGATCAAGCCCGTAATTGGTTATTCCTGCTTTCACCACATTCTCAACACTTCGACAAACCGCATCCCGGGAATGAATCCGGCCCAGGAGCTCAAGTTCGGATTCGTTAAAGGACTGCACCCCCAGGCTGATCCGGTTGATCCCTGCCTCACAGCCGGCTTTCAGTCGATCAAGGCTGACGGTGTCCGGATTGGCTTCCATGGTTATTTCGCAGTCGGCAGCTACGGTGAAGAATCTATGGATATGAGCAAACAGCCTTTGGATCTGGGCCGGCGACATCAAGCTCGGGGTGCCGCCGCCCAGGTAAACGGATATAGCCGTTCCCCATTCCTGTCGGTCGGCGACCCTCTCAATCTCACAACAAAGAGCGCTGCAGTATTCTTCTGCCAAATCTGCCTGGTAGGGGATGGAATAGAAATCGCAATAGGAGCACTTGCGTAAACAGAATGGAAAATGTATATAAATGCCCATCGGTCTTGACCCAGAGTCAGCCGCGTCCGGCAGGACAGTGTTTGTCAGGCCCCTGGCCGCATCTGAAGGATTATATTCCCGTTCTCTGCCCCCTTTGGTATTCTCTCCATCCATCATCGGTCATCATCCATGTCCAAAACAGAAATAAAGGTCTCTTTAGGGACTTCAACCCTACCAATCTGTTTCATGCGTTTCTTACCTTCTTTCTGTTTCTCCAGCAGTTTTTTCTTGCGGGTTATGTCACCACCGTAGCATTTTGCGAGCACATCTTTGCGCCTGGCTTTGACATTTTCCCGAGCAATGATCCGGCTGCCGATGGACGCCTGAATGGCGACTTCATATAGCTGCCGGGGGATGATCCGGCGCAGCTTTTCCACAATGGTCCGGGCCCGGGGATAGGCCTTGTCCTTGTGCACGATAAACGACAGAGCGTCCACTATTTCCCCGTTCAACATGATATCCAGCTTAACCAACTCAGATTCTACATAGCCGATTATCTCATAATCGAAAGAGGCATAGCCCTTCGTTCTCGACTTCAAAGCATCAAAAAAATCATAGATGATCTCGGAAAGAGGCATATCATAGACCAGCATCACCCGGTGAGGTGAGAGGTATTCCATGTTCTTGAAGGTGCCGCGTTTCTCCTGGCACAGTTCCATGATGCTCCCGATAAAATCGTCGGGAACCATTATGGTGGACTGCACATATGGTTCCTTGACCTGGCGGATCTGACCGATTGGCGGCCACTGAGCAGGATTGTCAACCTCGATTACTTCTTCGTTCTCCAGCAGCACCTGGTAGACAACGCTGGGGGCGGTGATGATCAATTCCAGGTTGTATTCACGCTCCAGCCTTTCGGTGATTATCTCCATATGCAGCAGTCCCAGGAAGCCACAGCGGAAGCCAAACCCCAGGGCCTCCGAGGTCTCCGGTTCAAACTGCAGGGAAGCATCATTCAGCCTCAGCTTCTCCAGAGCATCACGCAGCCTTTCAAACTCACTGTTTTCCACCGGGTATAAACCACAGAACACCACCGGCTTAATCCGGCGGTAGCCCGGCAGAGGGGCCGGCGCCGGCGTTTTGGCAGAGGTTATGGTATCTCCGACCCGGGTGTCAAGAACGTTCTTTATTCCGGCCGCCAGATAACCTACCTCTCCGGCCTTCAAAACCTCCACCGGTTTCATGCGGGGAGTGAAGATCCCGATCTCGGAGACCTCATACTCCTTGCCGGTTGCCATCATGCGGATCAGATCCCCTTTTTTGATCTGCCCCTGGAAAACCCTTATGTAGCTGATAGCTCCGCGGTAGGAGTCGAAGTAGGAATCAAAAATCAGTGCCTGCAGGGGCCGGCCGGCATCTCCCCGGGGAGGCGGCACCCTGGCAACCAACGCTTCCAGGACCTCCTCAACCCCCTGGCCCAGCTTGGCCGACACCCGAATAATGTCCGAGGGGACAATTCCCAAGACATCACCCATCTCGTCAATAACACGTTCCGGTTCGGCATTGGGCAGGTCTATCTTGTTCAACACCCCGATAATTTCCAAGTCCTGCTCCATCGCCTGGTACACATTGGCCAGCGTCTGGGCTTCAATCCCCTGAGAGGCATCAACTACCAGCAGGGCCCCCTCACAGGCCGCCAGACTGCGCGATACCTCATAAGTAAAATCAACATGCCCGGGAGTATCGATCAGGTTCAGTATATACGTCTGTCCGTCCCGGGCCTTGTACTCCAGTCGAACCGGGGTCAGCTTGATGGTGATGCCCCGTTCCCGTTCCAGATCCAGGGTATCCAGGAACTGCTCCCGCATCTCACGCTGGGAGAGGGTTCCGGTATACTCCATCAGGCGGTCGGCCAGGGTCGATTTGCCGTGATCGATATGGGCGATGATACAGAAGTTCCGAATATTATCCACAAAGACCCTCCATTAGACCCGGTATCTTAACCCGGGCAGGCGTTTTCTAATAATATCAAATACCAGTTCGGTTTCTTCCAGGCGGAATACGGAAATAATTATACCGTAAATACCCGCTCCAAGTCCCAGCCCCGTCAAAACCATTATAAGGGCATTTACCTTGGGTGTAAAAACCAGCCAGGACCCTACCCAGGTCGCTCCGTAGCGGGCCCCGAGATACATTATCAGCGAGCCCAAAACCGCTACCAGGAAGCTCCTGGCTAAGACTCCCCCCCCAATACGGCCCAGCCTCTTCCTGATAATCACGATCAAGAGCAATATATTAAATATCCCGGCAACCGAGTAAGCCAGGGCCAGGCCCTCGTGTCCCATGGGCTTAATCCACAGAATCGAGAGGGCAATATTCAGTGTAATGGAAGTAATCCCGACCAGCACCGGGGTAACGGTGTCTCTAAGCGAGTAAAAAATACGGTTTGCCAGCTGCAGGGCACTGTAGGCAAAAAGCCCGATGGAGTAGTAGAACAGGGCCTGAGCCGTGGCCAGGGTGTCCTGGGCGTCAAACTGCCCTTGCTGGAAAAGCAAAACAATAAGCGGTTCCCGCAAGGCCATTAAGCCCAGGGCGGCCGGAATGGTAATAATGAAAACCCCGCGCAACCCCAGGGAGAATAGACGTTTGAATTCAGTAATATTGTTTCTGGCCACCTGCTCGGTCATGGTAGGAAATACTGCCATGGCTACCGACATTCCAAATATGCCAACCGGCAGCTGCATGATACGTTGGGCCAGGCGCAGAGCCGATATTGAGCCCTCAGGCAGTCCTGATGCCAGGTTCTGGTTTACAAACAGGTTGATCTGGGTTACTGACAAGCCTATGACTACCGGTACCATCAGGATCAACATCTGCTTAAGCCCCGGATGTTTCGGGTTCAGGATAGGGTAATACCTGATCCCGGCCCGGGCCAGAGCCGGAATCTGTATGGCAAAATTGAGGGCCGATCCGACCACCACCCCCACGGAAAAGGCCATGATGCCCCACTGACGAGCCAGCATTACCCCCACCAGTATTATCCCCAGGTTATAAACGATCCCTCCCAGTGCGGGTAAAATAAAATGCTTGCGGGCATTTAAGACCCCCAGGGATATGCCGCTCAGGGCCATAAAAAAGGTCTGGATGAGCATTACCCGGGTAAGACTGGCAGCGAGCTCAATAGTTTCCGGAGGCAGCTTCGGAACCAGAAGGGTTATCAGAACCCGGGTTTTAACCATACCCAGGATAATAAGAAGTATCAGGAACAGGACGGTCCAGTTGAGGATCAGACTGGTTACCTTCCAGGCTTCCTCTTCTTCTCCCCGAGCCAGGTACTGGCCCAGAACAGGGATGAGTGCAGAACTCAGGGCCCCTCCCACCAGGAGCATATAAATAAAGTCGGGAATTGAGAAAGCCGCATTATAAGCATCGGTCACATAGGTTTGTCCAAACCATGAATAGATGACCATGTCTCGGACATAGCCCAATACCCGGGCTATCAGCATGGTCACCATCAAGTAACCGGCAACTTTGGCGATCGTTTTCCCCTCCGGCATAGGTAACAACTCCAAGCAGCGTTAAGCATAAATATATCCTAAATCACGAACGATGCAAACAATTACTGAAAAAAGGAAGGTCAGCGGGATGAGGGATATCTTAAGGAAAAACAGGCAGGTCCAGGGTTTTGGTAAAGGCCAGGTCCTGACACCAGTCTAGAACCCATTGCAGGCTGTCTTTCAGGCGGCGGCTGAAAAGGTGTTTGGTTGCCGGCCAATCGGTCATGCTGTCGGCGGATAAACGGAACTCATAATCCTCACCCAGGAAGGTAAGCCTGGCACTGCTGCCCTTGCTATCCAGTGCCAAAACGGTTACCGGCTTCCCTCCCAGTTCTTCAAGGGATTCGGCAGTTATCCCCATGCCCAGCACCAGAATACCTGCCGCCAGCAGGATGATCAGGTAAAAGCACCTCATTTCAATTCCCTTCCAGTAATACCCGGGCGAGGATCTGGGCAAAAAGGGTTACTCCGTAGTTAGCCTCCTCGAGGCTGTTGTATTCATTACCGACCTCAATCAGGATCGACGGTGAATAAAGATCCTGGTTATAGGTACCCGGTTTGATCCTGACTCCCCTGATTAAACCCGGGTAATTGTTCTCGGCTTCACTGTACAGTTTCTCCGCAAACTCCAGGTTCTTTTCCCATTGCGGGTTGCTTTTCCGCTGGTCGCTGCCCACCACGATGAGAATCTGAGCAGCCTTTCTCCCGTTAACATCCACGACAGCGCCGGTTTTCTGCCCCGGTATCGAATCCCGGTGCACGTCGATGATGGCACCCCAACTGCTATCCTCCTCCAGCAACTGCTTGACCGTTTGCCTGGATTTTACATAGGACTCGGTGTATTCCGGCGAATCATGAATGGTATCTATAAAAACCGCCCGAAAGCTTAACTGGCTGAGATGCTTGGCCAGTTCCAGGGCCACATCATTAATCAAACCCCGCTCCCTCTCCGAGTGGGTGCGATTGTCATCAGGAAGATAAGTCTCGGAACTGTGAGTGCAGTAGATCGCCACCGGCGGATAGCGATCGTTGACAACTATATCGTAGTCGGTATCACTATCCTGTACATCAGGCGTCGGATGTAATCCACCCTCAAAGGAAGTCCCCGGGGGATCTGCCATGGCCGATACCGCAGTGGTCAACCCCTTAATGGGCTGCATGTGTGAGGCCACCATATCAACCGGTTCGTTAATAACCACCCCGGCAGAACTCAGAAGCTTTTTCCATGACAAACCATCCGGCCGGTCCCCCAACCCTCCAATATTCGACCTCAGCAAGTACTCTCCGCCGGTTTTGGATACATCGAGGGCGTATGCGTACTCCCGGCCGTTAACTGAAACATGGTACGCCCAATCCTGTAAAGTCCGAAAGCAGGGAGCAGGGTCATAGCCCAATCCCATTATCAATACAGTTAGGCCAAGCCCCGCTCTTAACAACCATTTGCCAAGGACAACTATTTTTTTTGCCATAATCTCCCCCTGCACTCATGGTTTGGTAGAATTGATATTCCGCCTTTGCAGGGGATAGAACCGCAAAAAAGTCCCAACAATACGGTTGGAACTTTGATGCATTTATTATCTTAACTCTGTGGGAACGAAAGCGTCTATTAAACCTATCACAAAGGCAGACAATAATGCTCCCAGAATGGTCACTGAAAGGTAGTTGGGAATAATAAACTGTGCGGCATAGATTACAACAACCGCAACCGCAAATCCAACTATCCCTCGACTGCGCGGCGATATACGTTCACCCAGAGCGAGCTCAACAAGGTAACCAAGTATGGCGATGACTATAGCGGCGATCAAAGCCCCGGTGAAGCCCGACACCCTGATCCCGGGAAGCAACCAGGAAACGAGCATTAAGACCAGGGCTGACACCACAAAGCGAACTACTGTTCCCAGCATTCTTTCCACCTCCTTATCATGGGTAGATGATGTTATCTTGCCTGAATCCGTGAAAAACTATGCAAACCGTTGCATTTTGAATTCAATGATGATATTCTAATTCTGTCAATTTATGTGCAACAAAGGAGGTGCTGAGTTGGCAAAGAGTAAAACTCCCATGAAACGAGCACGGATGGCAAAAATTCGGCAAGCCAGCAATATGTCAAAAAAATCTGCCATGAAAACAGCGATAAGAAAGTTCGAAGCGGCAATTGCTGATAATAATAGATCCGAGGCCGAAACAAGACTGGTCGCGGCCATATCTATTATCGATAAGAACGCAGGCCGAGGAATTGTCCATAAGAACAAAGCAGCCCGAACAAAATCGCGGCTGGCTAAAAAACTGAACCAACTGGAACAGTAGAACTCAAAGCCAAGCCTGCTAATAACGGCAGGCCTTATTTTTTTGGATCACAAACCGTTACCGGCCAAATCATTTCCACCGTTGCTGCCGGTAATCAATCCGGCATACGGTGCCGGTTTTCGCAGATTTCAACAATCATCGTTTCCAGCAGCAGCCGGTGGTCCTGGGAGGTATTTTTTACTGCGTAGTCTATCTCCGCCATCCGTTTCAGAGCATACCTGAGATCTTCTGTGCTCATCGAGGACCGCAGCATTTTGTCAACACGAAAACGCTGTTTCCCGAGTATACGTGCTATGGTGGAAGAAGGTTCTCCCCGGGCTGCCAGAGCCTGCACCTTTCCCAGCAGCACCAATTCCCGCGTGATCATATGGACAATCAGGGTAACGGGTTCACCTTTGTGCAGAAGAGAGGCGAGAGCCTGCAGGGCTTCCCGGGTATTCTTTTTCAGCAGGGCATCGGTCAACTGGAACACGTTGAAACTAGCAGGATCCGACTCAATACCTGTCAAATCGCCAGTAGTTACGGTTTGTCCCCGGTGACATAATGCCAATCGTTCCAACTCCCGGGCCAGGTAATTCATATCACGCCCACTTTTCACTAAAACTGCAAGCGCCTCTCGCTGTATTTTAACCCCGGTTTTTTTTAATTCTTCCGTAATCCAGTCGGCTAGCCGGCGGGGACTGATTCCCGGCACCTCCAGTGCTTCCCCGTGTTTTCTGATGAGTTCGTCAATAGCTCGGGACCCCGGTTTCTTGTTGGCAGTTAAAATCAGGTGCAGCTGATGGGGCTCAGACCGAACAAAGGATCCAATAACCGATTCCCATTCTTTGATACCCGATTTGGCGGGCTTTTCCAGCCAGGGCGGATGGCGCATCAGTACCACCCGGCGGTGAGCAAAAAGGGGTACTTCTGCCAGGTACTGTTCCAATGCAGATGGTTTGGTCTCCAAGCTGTCCAGGCTAACAACCTCGGGCTCATCCCCGTCATACTGCTTCATTTGGTCGATAATCTCATTTAATCGCCGTTCGAGCAGGTAATCCTCCGGACCCCAGAGAAGAATTAACGGTGGTACGGTTTTAATTGGACTCACCCCCAGTCAGTAGATTAACCACCGGTCATTTGAAATCCTGCAGAGTGAGCACATGCAACTCCACAAAACCTTGTCGGGGGAGGTAACAGTCTGTAGCACAATCGCTATTCGCAAGCGGAAGAATACGGGGGTTCCTGTATACTTACGTATCCACTATGCTCCTTCTCCACCGCCTGCCGCGTTTACATGCTACTGTTTCTGCAATTTCTGGTGGTGCCCTTAGCCGGCAATCATATTGGAGGCCGCCGGAGGCAGCATCCGGCAGCCCAAAGGAGGTGATGCCGGATGCCACTCTAAGGCCCGGTGAGGATTTTGATATCCCTGCCCCGAGTAACAAAAGTAACAGCGCCATCCAGATCTGTACGAAAGATACGCACTCCTTTTTCCCTGGCTCCGGCCAATACCTCCGGGCTGGGGTGACCGAAGGGATTGCGCGACCCGACGGATATCACAGCGTAAACCGGGTCCACCCGCTCCATAAAATCGTCCGACCAGGAATGCCTGCTCCCATGGTGGGGCAGTTTAAGAACCGTTGCCGAAAGATCCAGCCCCGGCTCTGCCATCAGCACCTCCAGTTCTTTTACCCCTGCATCTCCGGTCAACAAAAAAGACACCTCTCCCTCGGTGATCTTAAGTATTACCGAGGTCTCATTACCCGGTTCGGCAAAGCTCCCGGGTTCCGGTGCCCACATCCACACTTTTGTCCCCCCGCCCAGAGACAGCTCCCGCAGTCCCTGCAGGGATACCACTTCACCGCTGCTCTCCCCCAGTTCTTCCAGGCATCCTTCTCCGGCTACCACCACCCGAGCCGGACACTCTCTAAGAACTGATTTTATGCCCTGCAGGTGGTCGGTATGCGGATGGGTAGCCACAGCCAGGTCAATGCTCCTGATTCCCTGTCTCCGCAGATAGGGAAGCACCACCCCCTGGCCCACGTCGAACAAATCAGACCCTCCTCCATCCACCAGGATAGTAACTCCCTGCGGGGTCTTAGCAAAAACGGCATCCCCCTGTCCTACATCCAGGAATACCACCCGCAAGACACCCGGAGATCTAAACTGCCCCGGAATCAGCAATGAAGCAGCGAACAGCAGTATTAAACATACTCCCACACCAGCCCGGAGTCCATCCATCGAGATGTGAGCCTGCCCGGTTTCGCCGTCCCGCAGCTTAATCGCAGCCGCGGGTATCGATATCCTTCCCCACAGCAGCACCATACCCAGATAAGCAAAGGGTACTGTCCAGATGGCCGGTTGCGCCACCCACAAAAAGCCACCGGGTATCCCCCCCAAGAGGTTTGAGCCCCACTGAACCAGAGCCGTCAGGAAACCTGCGGGAACCATAAAAATGGAAGCGAGTACCGGGCTTAACTGAGCAGCGACTACTCCCAGAAAACCGAGAATAATGGCACCGCCCGCCACATTAATTAGCAGCAGGTTGGAAACTACAGAAACAAGGCTTACCAGATTGAAATAGTATGCAGTCAGGGGCAGAGTCGCCACCTGCGCCGCCAGGCTGAGCAGAACTGCCCTCTCCCAGGGGAGCTGCCAACCGGTTTTGTCCCTCCACCGCGGATAAAGGTAGATTATACCCCAGGTAGCCAGGAAGGAGAGCTGAAAGGATATCTCAAACAGGTTAGCCGGATCAATCAGCAGCAGGAGGATGCCGGCAGCAGCCAGTGACGAGGGCAGGTCCTCCTCACGTCCGAAATAATGAGCCGTCAGTCCCAGGGAAGCCATTACAGAAGCGCGGACCATGGGAGCCGGCCATCCGGTCATGAAGCCATACAGCATAATGAGAAACAAAACAGTCAAAAGACGGGTAGATTTTTTCTGTCCCAGCCGGTTGGCAGCCCAGACCCCCATGAGGACGATGAAGCCCACATGAAACCCGGAAACCGAAAAAATATGAACTATCCCGGATTTCTGAAACCGGGCATACTTTTCCCGGCTGATTTCATCCTGAAATCCGAACAGCATCCCTTCCATTAATACCGCCTGTTCATCAGTCATGCCGGCCCGAATCACCTGCTGTCCTCGGCCAATGAACTTAGACAGCAGATGATCCCCTAAACCCAACCGGTGGGCTACTACCCGGGGAGGGGGCTGTTCTCTGACCAGCAGGTTGTAGAAGACGCCGCGATGAGACCAGTATTCCTTATAATTGAAGTCACCCGGGTTGCTCGGTCCCCGGATCTCACGCAGAGAACCGTTAACCTCCAAAAGATCGCCTTTTTCCAGGGGCAGGATGAGGGGAAGGAAAACCCTGACCCGGATCCCTTCTTTCTGCAGCAGGCCGGTAAAACGCAGTTCCCCGTTCTCAGTGTACGGCCTCTCCAGTACCAGAATTCTGGCTTCTATCAGGTATCTCTCTTGAAGACCCGGGGACCGGGGATGGGCAAGACTCCAATAAAAACTGCCGAAAATCATAACTACAGCCAGCAGGAGAATAGTCGGTTTTCGCCACTGGAGAGCGATGAAGACCATTGCCACTGCCAGTATAAGATTCCACCAGAAATTGCCCCACTCGGCCAGTGAGATTCCAATTGCCAGTCCGATGAAAATCCAGGGCAGTATCCGGTCGATTATGACCACCTACGTTCAGCCGGGGTTTGGAAGTTTACTCGCCTGGAGTGACCAATCATTGCATCAGGACGGATCATGGGAGATGGGTTACGCACGCTTATCGGACACAGACCAGGTCCTTGATTTCTGCATACTTTTTCTCCCCTATGCCCGAAACCTCCAGCAGCTCTTCAACCGCGCGGAAACCTCCAGTCCGCTGGCGGTAATCGACTATCCGCTGGGCCAGAGCCGGACCGATGCCGGGCAGCCTTTGATCAAGCTCCTCCACGGTAGCCGCGTTGAGATCGAGAGGCCCGTCGCTATTAAAGACGGAACTGGAGGATGTTCCCACTGTCTGTTCCCCCACTCTCGGGACCACGATCTTTTCGCCATCCCTGACGAGAGCCGCCAAATTAATTGCACTCAGGTCTGCGTTCTCTCCGGGCTTCGCCCTCTCCACCGCCTGGTAGGCCCGGGCTCCTTCTTCCATTTCCTGAACCCCGGGATTCAGTACTTCGCCCACCACGTAGACATAGATCCGGGCCGGCTCATACTTAGCTTGTTGGGTACTCTGGTTTGACACCTCGGACCTGGTCAGATGCTCCTGCAGCTTTCTTTTTCCCTCAATATAAACCCCATACTGGTAGCCGAGGCCAAAGCTGATCAGCACCGCAATAACCACCGTCACCAGCATACGTCTATCAATGTCAAACACTGCCCTGCTCCCCGCCAGAAATAGTTATTACTTCGCTTGATTCAATTAATTTCCTGCTATATTTTGTGTATTTTGTTTTATAAGGGAATTTTTTCCTCCAGGAATCATAACCTGCAACCGCTTTATTTATCAGCTCCACCAATGAAGTGCACCCTCCCCGGCACCAGGTAATAACCGATCCCGGGCCGGGTTATAATAACCGGTTGTTCCCGGGTATGCTCCAGCTTACGGCGCAAATTGAATATGTGGTAGCGGGGATTGCCGCCGCCGCTCCCGGCCGGATCCCGGTTTAGCTCATTGATTAGAAATTCCAGCGGTGTCGGACGACCTTCCCGGCGATTCAGCACCGCCAACAACCTGATCTCGGACGGGGTCAGGTGGGTTCCCATTTTGGGAACCCATATCCTGCCGCTTTCAAGGTCCACCAACAGGTTCAGCTCACGGTCTTTATTCATCTTGTCCCCCTTATTTTCACCAGCGTTCCTGGCTATTGACGCATAAAGCGACATTGGCAAAATCATCTTATGCCCTATAATTCCTGGTGTCAACCTTGTATCATTGCCGACTTTACATGTCTCGTACCGCGACTATAATTATTGATAAAGGAGGTGACTATTATTGACTATTGGTTCACGGCTGCTTGAACTTCGTAAGAAGAAAGGACTGAGCCAGACCGCTCTGTCCCAACAATTGGGTATTAACCGCAGTACCTATGCAGAGTGGGAAACTGGGCGGCGGCGGCCGGAACTTGATTCCCTGATCAAACTGGCCGGCTTTTATGGTACTTCTACCGACTTTCTCCTGGGTATCGCGCGCACCGCGCCAACCGCCGGCAGGATTGATGATATGCTGGCCAATCTGCCGGAAGAGGCCAGAAAGAGTGTAGAGGAGTTCATCGAATTTATCCAAAAACGTTACAGCAATCCTTAACTTTGTCAGGGGTTAAATTTAGGCGGGCCATTTGTTTCCGGTTTGTATTGCTCCAAGAATCGAAGTAAAGCAAAGCGGCCCCCAACAGATGTCGAAGGCCGCTATCAGAACACATTGTAATAGGATTAGCGCTTGGTACCGAACGCCAGCATAGTCGCGGTTTGGTTTATGTGACCAATATAGCTCTCTCCATAGGTGCTGAACCCGACTGCCGGGTAACCGGCAAAGATCCTCCCAAAGGACTCGGTTTTGCCCTCGCTCTCCAACTGCAGGGTACGCAGGATGCAGTTGAAAACAATCAGGGCCTGAATTCCTCCCAATTCTTTATCCGCAGCCTTGACCGCCGCCTCCGTATCCTCAATCATATCCTGGGCTTCCATCAGTTCCAGTACCATGCCTTCCTTGACCGCGCAGTAAAAGATGATATTATTGTCCTGTACCCGTTGAGGACTGCGTATGAACGGCTCATCCTCCACCGTTAAACCCAGCGGGTAGCGCATAAACTCCTCGCTGATCTCCTCCACCTTACGGCCTACCGCCCGGGCGTACACTTCAGCGGCCGGTTCACCGTCCAACTTTACGATGGTGCGCTGGGACTCCAGGGCTTCAGTAACGTTGAACTTTTTGCCGGTAGGAATAAAGCTCTGAGTTTTTATTATGTCGAAAGGAACTGCTGCTTTAATAAGAGCAAGAACTGCCACATTGGATAGCGCCCGGTCCTGAAGGAAAACATGGGTTTGGCTGAAGTTCAAATCATCCCCGGCTGAACCCCCAACAAAGAAAACGTTGGTTGCATCACCGATTTTATCATTAATCATTTCCTCGGCACCAGATAACCCGTCAAATAATACAAGCCCCACATATTCAGTCGGATCCAGATCCAGAGGTTCTTTACCAAAGTGTGCAGCCAATGCTTGAAGGGCTTCTCTGGTTCGATCTCCATCCTTAACATTTTCGATTACTTCTACCGCTATATCCTCGATAATATCTTCGCCCAATGCCATGGCAACCAGGGAATTCTTTAGCATCCTGCCCGGCGCAATTTCGCCTGCGGTAGTGCAACCCAGGATTGTCGCTCCAGCAAAGGCCTTCTCCATGGCAGAAGCAAGCTCACGAGGTGGATACACCGATGAGGCAAAGTATACGATCAGTTTGGGTTTTTCAGACGCAAGTTGATTTGCGACCTCTGTCACCGCCGTACCAAATGAAGCTGCGGTGGAATAAGCTGTCATGACGGCCATTTTATCGCTCCTTCCCTATTCCTTAATACTACTACAGCGAAACCCCCAGTTCTTTGGCTATCTGTTGAAGCTTGGCAATTACCTCGGGGTCGTCTTCTGAAGTTTCCGTATAAGCATCAACATTAATCCCTTTGATGACTAACCGGGCTCGTATGCTCCGTGCCACCATGGCACTTCCTCCGGAGCGTTTTTCGACAATGGTATTAATCATTTCCCGGATTTTGCCTGCCACCACAATTCCCTCCCCTTACTTGGTTTTGCCATTTAGCTGCTTGGTAGAGTAATACGACAACTATGTCATATCCTAGCTTCATTTTCACAAAGCATAAAATTATTCACTGATTGCCAAGTATTCTCCCGCCTTTTCCATCCCCACGGTTTGACCCCCGACAGACGCCACATGGCAAAAGTGTTATCTATACCCATCTTCAATCCGGCAATCCCTATCCCTTCTGGCTTTATCCCGTCCTCTCTGTAGATAAGAAAAGCATTTTTCCAAGGAGAGGTGTTTCTCTTTTGCTCTTCAATCGTAAATGATATATAGAAGGAGGTTTACAAGTTGGCCAACGATTTCCTTCGGTTATACGAGGACTACTACGATGACATATACCGGTATGTATACTGTAAAACCGGCAACCCATGGGACACAGATGACATTGTCAGCGATGTTTTTCTAAAGGCCTTCCGGCATTTCGACTCAACCCGTCAAACCCATAAGGCCTGGCTGGTGACGATTGCCCGGAACACCATTGTGGATTACTACCGAAAATCAGGCCGGGAATTCCCGGGCGAGACCCCTGAAGGTGTAACCTTTTTGACCGTGCTGGAAGACCTGGAACACGACCTGGAACGGGCGTGTTTGAAAAGCGCTCTGAGTCAACTGGATGCAGAGCGGTTTGAACTGATCAACCTGCGGTTCTTCTGTGGACTTAAGTTTAAAGAGATGGCGGAGGTCCTGGACACTAAACAGGCAAACCTCAAAACCAAATTCTATCGCACCCTGGAACAGCTTAGGAAGAAGGTGGAAGCATGTTTGGCAAGCGAAAAGATTTAGATATATGGGGGAGGAAGATAGAAGCTCTGCGCGATGAAATTCCGGTAAACCGGGACTTGAAACTGCGGTTGCGGGCCGAATTTGAGTCTAGTCCGACTGCATCTCGGAGGAAACCGACCTTGGCTCTGGTAGCGGTATTGACAGCCGCGATGGCTCTTGCTCTGTGGTTGGGTCTCGGAAACCGCGAAAACGGTATTGTGAACCCTGTCCTGGCCGCTGATCTAAAAATTGTCGATCAGGTATCCCTGGTCGATATTGCCTCGGGAAGCAATCTGCCGCCGGTAATAGGCAACGATAAGATTTATATCCCGGTAGCGGATCAAGGAACCTTCAGTGTTCCTATCCAGTCCGGGAAAGGGGCCACAATCAAAAGGGTCACCGACAGCACAATACTCTTTTCTTCTCTGTCCCACGATGGCAAAACCGCGGCTTGTGTCAATAGCCGGGGGATATACTTGTACGATCTGGAAAGCGGAAAAAGCAATGCCCTGATCGAGGGCAATGACTACGATCTCTTTTACGAAGAACCCTCCTGGAGTGCGGATGACAAGAGCCTGCTTGTCACCCGCAAACAGGTCGAATGGCTGGAACACGGCCATAAAGTAAGGAGCCTTGGTATTTATGAGATTGACCGCAACGGGAAGAACCTGCGGAAAATCACGTCCGGTTCTTACGCTTCCTACATTCCCGGAAGCCGGAACATCCTTTTTGAACGTGACGGCAAGATATTTGTCAGGGAACCATCCGGTGAGGAACATCTGGTTGATGTGGGACGGTTTCCCGCAGCATCTCCGGATGGGTTGTATATCGCTTATGTTAAGTCAATTCGGGAGGAGAAAAAGATCAGTGAAACCGCCAGGGTGATAACAGACCTCTCCGATGTCTATATCTGTTCAGTGAACAACTTTGCCGACGGCCGCAAGCTTACGGCCAACTATCCCTACCGATACATCAACGAAGAGGAGTGGGCCGAGGGGCTGAATCCTGCCCACGGCGAGCAGAGCCTGGTTTTCAGCGGCATGTATGACTTTTATAACCCTGTCTGGGGCACCGACCCCAACACCCTCTATGTCCTAAAGGGAGGCAACAGCGAAAACATACCCACGCGGATCACCCGCATCAATTTAGGTCCCAAAGCCCTGGCGGCTGAAGAGACCGTAGCCCGCTACCTGGAGGCCGGTATTACCCGGGATGACGACTTTGCCCGCAGCCTCCTCACCGATCCACAGGGTTACCTCACCATTTCCAACCCGCATCCGGTAGCCTACTCCATAACCGGCAGCGGCGAGGAAAACGGTCGGACCTATATTGACGCCTGGCAAACCGAGGCCTACAATACCGATGCCTACTACAGGCTGAACCATATCCGCCTGTATCTTGTAAAGGGTAAAGAGGGATACAAGATTGAGCGTATCGTTGACCGTGAAGGCGGAATTGAGGTCCTGGGGCGGCAGGACGGCATCTACATCCGCAAGATTGGTGAAGAGCACGAGGATCTCCTCCTGCAGGTAAAGGGCATAACCCAAGCGGGAACCCCGGATATGAGAAGGCTGTCTTCCCTGGCTTACAGCCCGGAGAAACAGATCTTGCTCTACACCATCCAGGAACTTGAGTCCTTTATAGTAATTGCTCACGATCTGAAGCAGAATAAAGAGTTGTTCTCGCAGCAGATAACGGATGAAGGGGCGGTGGTTTTGGATCTTAGCTTTGACGGCAGCCATCAATACGCAGCCATTCGCTACTACGGCGATTCCCACCATAAAATAAAGCTTTTTGATGTTCTGAAAAAAACCTTTGTCGACGCGCCGTTCCTGGATAATGCTATGAACGCTTACTGGGCAGGTGAGAAGCTGCTGGTGGAAAAACCGGAAGCCGGCGGTACCATACGCTGGATGTACGATCCCCGCACGGGGACGGCGGTAATTGGAGTGTAGCCGGTTACGGGATACAGCTTATTCCCCTGCAGACGAGCAGTCGCGCTTACGCCAAAAAAACACCGTTCTGCCTGGTCGCACAGGCAGAACGGTGATATCGTTCTGTTTGGGTATCACTTTTTGTTTTGCCTGATTATTGTTCGCATTTACTGCCCTTCACATTTTCCAGCACCGTGGGGATGAGTTCGGCCAGCTTATCCAGGGTGCCCTTTTTGCCCAAAGAGTATACCTTTACCTCACCATCCTGAATTACCACCATGGCAGTTGGATCGACCTTGGCTCCGCCACCCCCGCCGGACCCTTTGCCGTGATGCGGACCTGATTTTTCACCGCCTTCGCCGACTCCGGTCCCAAACCCAAAACAAGCGGACAGGATGGGTATGATCGTAACATTGCCGCTGACGATGGGGGAGCCAACCATGGTTTTGGTCGACACCAGGTTCTCCAACTGGGATGTGATGGTTTCGATGTTCTCCTTAAACACCTTTAACGACCTCCCGTACTCTAAATTTTTTGATATTAAACTTTGGCCACCACAGGGAACGAACCGGAGATGAAAGAAGCAGGGCTAAAGTGTGCCACAAGACCACAATGGGGAAAAGCCTGCCCTTTACTTCCCCTTCGATATCCAAACAGGCCTCCATGAAGTTTGGATTCAAGCGTACCCAGGGTTGTTCAGCAGCCAGGGCCGCAATTACACCGGACAACATCCCGGTTAAGGCCGGATCACCGGTACCATACTCGCCGTCCAGTCGGGCTTCCAGGTGGAGACATGGTACCAGTCTTATCAGGTAGCGGTAGACTGCATTCATCAGATCCAGGTTAAGTACTGCTAAAAACTGGCCCGCCCCCGGCTTTTGTTTTTTCGATGTTGCTTTGTCTTTTCCGGTAGCGAGGTTTTTTCCCCAGCAAAACAGCCTTAGGTACTGGCAGGTTCCGGCTCCCGGTTCCTTTGATACATACAACTTAATCCAACCTCCGAGTCCGGACACTTCTCCATAACCGCGAAAAGCATTTTTGATTTGTACCTGACCATGGAAACTGACCGGAAGCACCATAGGAATCAGGAGTAAGCCCAGGATTACTAATAATGTAACTGCAAGAACACTCATTAACTGCGCCCCCGAAACACCAGTTTTAACCCCTTTTTCCCCACAACCTCCAGAGCCGACGGAATCCTGCTGCCAATAGCCCTCGCTGCTCTGCTAAGCGTTCGGGTTCCCGGAATCAGAGTGATTGCAGTCGTAACCGGCTCCCATGCCAGTTTTTGAGACTGCCAGTAGGAGAACTCGCCGGCGGACATTTGTGACAGTGTCCTGGCGGCGGTTATCGCCTGCTGCCGCAGGAAGGGCAGCTCCGGCGGCAGGTCCAATTCCTCCTCCTGCTCCAGTTCCAGCCACATCAGTTTAAGCCGGGAAAGCTCCTGCCGGCATTCACGACATCGAGCAAGGTGCTTTTTCAGTTCTTTGGCCTGTTCAGGCTCCAATTCCCGGTCCAGAAAGAGTTGCAGCATCTCGTGATTACATTCCAATGTGGCTAATCCTCCCATCCATAAACGTCTTTCAACATTTGCCGCAGCCGATTACGAGCCCGGAAGAGATAGGTTTTGACTGTACCAACCGGTATACCGATCGAATCAGCAATCTCTTTGTAACTCATCCCTTCCTGGTGACGCAGGGTGAGCACCAGCCGATATTCCGGTGGCAATTCCTCCATGGCCTTTTCCAGGGCTTGCCTGGTTTCCATCCATTCCAACCGCATCTGGGGATTTCCGCTGTTGCCGGCGGCCAGCGAATCCCCCAGGGTTAGACCGTCCGCGATATCCTGGTCGAGTGACAGCAAATCCGGCGACCGCCGACGCAGGAAATTAATCCCGGTGTTGATCACCAACCGACGGAGCCACGGCTTAAACGGCTGGTTGATCTGGTAGCTGTCCAGGCCCATTACTATTTTGACCATGGCCTCCTGTGCCAACTCCAGGGCGTCTTCCCGCCGCCCGGTCAGCCGGAAACACAGGCTGTAGATATAGCTTTCGTAGCGGGAGAGCAACACCCGGTAAGCGTACTCATCTCCCTTCCGGCATGCCAGGACCAGTTGGCGGTCATCCCGGGTATCCATTAATTAATTCCTCCTGGAGGATTTCATTTCTCTATACACTTTCTCATTAAATAAGTTTCACCTTGAAAAACATTTAGTATTGATAATAACCCGCGATAAAGTTTGAGGGACTATTCCGCCGCACGACAGAATAGTCCCCTCCGAGCAATAAGTATTAATGTCATATCGGTACGGTGTCCATTAGGCCCGGTTCAATTAGAATTCCGTACCGCTCAGTTTGCCGGTAAAGCTTCCATCAGTAATGGTCAGCCATTGGGTGGCTCCGCTGAACCATGTGTCCGGATCGGGCGGATTCTTGAAGATGCTGGCCGGTTCGGATTCTACCCCTTCAAAACGAGCCGAGGACCCATTGTTGCCTTCAAAGACGAGCCGATAGTTGCACCACTGATAAACCGGTTGGGCCTGCTCATAGCTGGTGACATCCTCAAAATAGTACTGGGCTGCATACCCCTTTCCAAGTTTGCAGTATTCAAAAACAAGCCCCAGCTTGTCGTTCTCGTAACCGACCAATCTTAGGGAGTCTGTGGCTGCATCGTAGGCAACATCCAGCTTCCACTTGTCTCCATCTTTTTCGCCGGTAATCTGATAGCTGCCATCCCCATTGTCAACCAGACTTACATTATCAGCCCACCCCTGCTCGAGCATTGTTTTTTCCATACTCACATCAAAATTCCCGGTGATGTTTACTGATTGACCCAACAAGCTCAAGGGCAGAAGGTAGTGAAAAATCGTGTTCCCAAGTACAATGACCTGAGTCCGGTGAATAGATACCACCTCATGGTCCTCACTGGCGTCCATTATATGATTTTCATATGCGTGTTTGGCATTGTTAAAGGCCTCGTAATTGTCACATATGAGCGCCTGCCGGTCACCGGAAGCAGCAGGAACGCCCGCTTCGTCAGCCGATTTGGATTGCTCTGATTGCTGGGCCGTCTCGGCACCGCCGCAGCCCACCATAGAAAAGGCCAGAAGCAAACAGATAACAACAGCCAATAATTTTTTCAAGATAATACAACCTCCCTTGAAACCATGAATTGATTAATTAAGCTGCTCAAATAATAAGCATACCGCCTGGATTAATTGCGGCTATGTAATGCCAGGGTTTAATAGCCGCCACGGATTCTCCCGGATCCAGGGAAATCCCCGCCAACTGCATGTCATCTCCACAGATCCGCCAATCAATTTCATGGGCTTATCGCAACTAAAATCCTCCTCTTTAATTGGGTCCGGGGCACTCCCTGGCCATGCCCTTTTTCGCAAGCAATAGAATTATATGCCGGAAACATTGGGATTTTACCCCGACTCCTGTCCTGGCTTATGATTTGCAAGCCTCCTTTCAGTTGATTCTCTTTCCCGGCATCCAGGAGGCGGGGGAATCTGTCGATTCTTAAATCATTCCATGTTACACCAGGCCAACTCACACTTATTTATGTTTGATTGTATATGTCCCCGAAAAAAAGAAATCACCCCGGGGGTGATTTTGACCATAATTACGGATGTTTCAACGACCTTTACATCTTACACCTTAATAGATCAGCTGCAGCTTTTGCGGCAGCAGTTGAAATTCTGCGTCAAGCACCCCGGGCTGCTCGCCGTCAACATTCAGGAGCACCCTCTGTAATGAGGTTGCCCGCACATGCTTTCCCCGCATTAGATGTACCTTGGGATAACTCAGGTGGGTGCCCTGGTAGATCCGGTACAGGTTGGCTAAGATTTCAGGCTTGGTCATGCCATCAACCACCACAATATCGAAATGGCCGCTATCCAGGCTGGCTTCAGGAGCAATCCGCATACCGCCGCCAAAATACTGGCCGTTAGCAACCGCCACCACAGTGGCTTCCCCATGATAGCGGACAGCCCCGTCAATCTCCAACGTTAATTCCCGGTTGCGGTACTGGACCAGCGTTGCTATGGTTCCCCACAAGAAAGAGATTTTACCGCCAAAGATCTTGGTAGTCCGGTTAACCCGGTCAACCGTCTCCCCATCCATACCCATGCCGGCAATGTTGATATAATAGCTGAAGGTCTGTCTTCCCTCCGCATCCCTATACCAGACCTGACCAATGTCGATGGTCCTGGTCTGATTTCGAGCCAGGGTACGGCAGGCATGCCTGAGATCCTTGGAGTAATTGATGGTCTTGATAAAGTCCCGGCCGGTACCGCTGGGTATCAACCCCAAGCGAGCCTCGGAATTGATGGGATGGGCGTTGTCCGACTCAAAAAAGCCGTTCAAGACCTCATTCAGGGTACCATCACCACCCACTGCAATTACGGTCAGGTAACCCTCCTGAAGGGCTTTTCTGGTTAACTGGACGGCTTCTCTGCTCCTTGATGTGATCTGCACATCAAATTCCACCCCGGCATTCTTTAGCTCTTCGGCAATACGCGGCCAATTGCGTCCGGTCCTACCATTGGCAGAAACCGGATTTACTATCACCATGCTTTTCTCCAACCCGCTGTCCTCCTCAATAATTACAAATTGTATTCCATAATCTGCTCGCTTCCGGCTCTGGAAAGAGATAATCCAACCGGCAACAGTGCTGCAGAATCCCGCTAGTGCAAATCCCGGGTTGCCACAACGTTAACCCCGGTTCCAGCCACATTCTCCAGTACAACTTCGCCGCTGCGGATCGGAGCTTTAACCTTGATCCTGCTGATCTCTCGCATACATGCGAGGATCATTGATTTGGGAATCTCCTCCTGGGTCTTTACCGGTAACCTGGAGATTCTCGCCCCCTCGATCTCCACAGTAGTTGTCAGGATTCGGGTCGGATTGATCATTTCCTTTTCCGCATAAGCCGGACCTAACTTGCAGTTATTGCCGGATACCTGTATAACCCGTTCATCCTCCATTGTAAGCTCGAGCATACAGCTCATGGGACAGAGGATGCAGGTCAGGCTGGTATTCCTTTTACTCACCGTGCTGCGCCTCCCTCGTCCACAAGCTCAACTAAAAGGCCCTCACCCTCTGCTGCCTCTTTCAGCCTCTCAGGTGAAATGATGAGCCTAATCATCTCCGGGGGTTTAACCGCCCGCTCCCGGCGGCGGGCTATAATCATATCCCCGCTCTTAACTGCGATCCTCACATTCGATCTGGCCTCTTCTACCCGCAGGTAGAGACTGAAGGGGTCAACTACCCTCGCGGGTGTTACCTGCTGTGGCACCACCAACCTTATTCCCGGTCCTGCATTGACCCTAACCGGGTGTCGCTCCGGGAGCTGTCCTTTTATATATCGTGCCGCACCCTGACCTGCAGTCTCCCCCGTATAGGTAACATAATCCACCAGGTCATAAACATTGAGCACATTGCCGCAGGCAAAAATCCCGGCATTACTGGTTTCCATCCATTCGTCAACCAGCGGGCCCCCGGTAACCGGGTCCATCATGATCCCGATTTTTTCAGATAGCTCGTTTTCAGGAATCAATCCTACTGATAATACCACGGTATCGCAGGAAACAAAACGTTGACTGCCGGGAATCGGTTTACGCCCCGCATCAACCCGGCTGACTGTCACCCCCTCAACCCGTTTTTTCCCATGGATCATGGTGATGGTATGCTCCAAGTAAAGGGGTATGTCATAATCATGTAGGCATTGAACAACATTCCGGGTAAGGCCGCTGGGTTGGGGCAGGATCTCATAAACCCCCTCGACTTCAACCCCTTCCAGTTTCAAGCGGCGAGCCATTATCAAACCAATGTCTCCGCTGCCCAGGATAACCGCTCGTTTCCCCGGCAGATATCCCTCAATATTAACCAGCCGCTGCACGGCTCCGGCAGTAAAAACCCCGGCCGGACGGGTTCCGGGGATCAAGAGTTGAAAGCGGGTTCTTTCGCGGCAGCCCATAGCCAGAATTACCGCCTGGGATTTGACTGTCAACATGCCCTCATCCGGGTTAACCGCCAGGATGGTACGATCTTCATCTATCTCCAGGACCGTGGTATTGAGAAGGCATTCCACCCCGCTGTCAGCAACCAGGTATTTGTAATGGTCAGCGTATTCAGGGCCGGTAAGCCTCTCCCTCATAATAAAGGTTCCAAATCCGTCATGAATACACTGTGGTAGTATACCGCCCAGGTCAGAGTCCCGTTCCAGGATCAACACCCGCTTAGCTCCGGCTCTTTTTGCAGCTATGGCAGCTGCCATCCCTCCCGGACCTCCGCCGATCACCGCTACGTCCGCTGGTTTCATTTCACCATCCCCCATTAGGCTTCGTCACCTACCATACTTCGATAGTACGGTATTTTCCGTTAATCCTTGGCGGCATCATTGTAACATTCCTGTATCCGCTGAAAGTTTATGGCATTTTTCTTCATTGAACATTCAACAGACGGAAACCAACTTCCTTTTTTATTCTCGTGGCCTGGCGCAGAGCCGAGGCGACCTCATTTATCGTAATGAGGCCTTCAAGGTGTTTTTGGATTAAGTGCAGTCTCTTCAATTCGTTGTTGACAAAGCTATGTATTCCCCTCTCATGGGGGCCTAATCTCAAAACTGTTATAGGGTGACAATATCACAGAACTACAACAATCCTTGAACCGGCCAGGTTGACTTTTAGGTCAAAGGTATCATATAATGTGCAATGTCAATTATAGATTATGGTGAGGAACCGGAGCAGTAAGCTTGGCAATCCTTTAAGCGAGCTGCCGGTTGGTGTGAGGCAGCAGGTAGCAGGTTGAATCTCGCCGGGGAGCCGTGCCGGTGAAGGGATCGGGTTTTATCCTGAAGAAATCCATATAGCCGGCACCGTTGATCACGTTATAATCCTAAGGGGGCAAAACATGGGGCTGTGGCGCAGAGGGAGCGCGCTTCCTTGGCATGGAAGAGGCCGCGGGTTCGAGTCCCGCCAGCTCCACCAGATATTTGCCAAGTAAGGTGGTACCGCGGGAGACCTCTCGTCCTTTGGGATGGAGAGGTTTTTTGTTAGCGGCACCTTCTATTTCACATCTCACACCCGGTACCGCAAACAGGTTGAAACAGGATTGCTACCACTCATATAACTCAAATCTGAATTCATGGAGTGTAGAATTATAAAATATTAATAAGGGGGATGGCTGTGGAGGGCCGATATGATTTCAAGAAAATTGAAGCCAAGTGGCAGCGTTTCTGGGAAGAAAACGGCTTCTATTTGGTAGAGGAAGACCCGTATAAACCGAAATATTACTGCTTGGAGATGTTTCCCTATCCTTCCGGAGCCCTGCATATGGGACATGTCAGGAATTACGCGATTGGGGATGTGGTGGCCCGCTTCAAAAGCATGCAGGGTTTTAATGTTTTACATCCAATGGGATGGGATGCATTTGGTTTACCGGCAGAAAATGCAGCCATCAAGCATGGTATCCCCCCTGCTAAATGGACCTATGCCAACATTGAGAATATGAGAAAACAGTTACAAACACTGGGCATAAGTTATGATTGGAACCGGGAGGTTGCTACCTGCAGCCCCGATTACTATAAATTTACGCAGTGGCTCTTCCTGCACCTTTATCACATGGGTCTGGCTTACAAGAGAGAAGCGGCCGTAAACTGGTGCCCGTCGTGTGCTACCGTTTTGGCCAATGAGCAGGTGGTGGACGGTGCCTGCGAACGATGTGAGACCGCAGTGGAAAGAAGGAATCTGGAACAGTGGTTTTTCAAGATCACCGATTACGCGGATCGTCTCCTGAATGATCTGGATCAGCTTCCCGGCTGGCCTGATAAGGTTAAGTCCATGCAGCGCAACTGGATTGGACGCAGTGAAGGCTGTGAATTCAGTTTTACGGTTAAGGGTTCGGGCGAAAAGATCCCAGTGTTTACTACCCGGCCGGATACAGTCTTCGGGGTGACTTACATGGTCCTGGCTCCCGAACACCCGCTGGTAAATACCCTGGTAGCGGGTACTGAATACGAAGCCGGTATTCGTGAGTTTGTGGAAAATATGAAAAAACTCAATGAGCAGGCCCGGACTTCAGCAGAAGCCGAAAAACTCGGCATATTTACCGGCAGGTATGCAGTAAATCCGGTCAACGGCCAAGAGGTCCCCATATGGCTGGCCAACTACGTAGTTATGGATTACGGTACCGGCGCTATCATGGCAGTTCCCGCCCATGATCAGCGGGACTTTGAGTTTGCCAAAAAGTACAACCTGGAAATCCGGGTAGTGATTCAGAATCCTGAGAACGAACTGCCGTTAGACGGTACTATGACGGAAGCCTATAACGGCGACGGTGTAATGGTCAATTCCGGAAAGTTCAACGGACTCTCCACTAAAGAGGGTCAAAGCGCGATCATCAAATTTATGGAAGCCAACAAGATTGGCCGGGGAACTGTGAACTACCGGCTGCGGGACTGGCTGATTTCCCGGCAGCGTTACTGGGGTGCGCCTATTCCTATTGTCTACTGCGATGAGTGCGGCATGGTTCCGGTTCCCTTTGAAGACCTCCCGGTTATCCTGCCGGAGGATGTTGAATTCCGGCCTACCGGGGAGTCTCCGCTTAAATATGTAGATGAATTCGTCAAGACCGAATGTCCCAGTTGTGGTAAATCAGCCCGACGGGAGACAGATACCATGGATACCTTTGTGTGTTCCTCCTGGTATTTTATGCGTTTTGCCAGTCCCCACACGGCCAACCGCCCGTTTCTCAAGCCGGCAGTGGACTACTGGATGCCGGTAGACCAGTACATTGGGGGAGTAGAACACGCTATTCTTCATCTTATGTACGCCCGTTTCTTTACCAAGGCGCTCTATGACGCAGGTATGCTTTCCTGCCTTGAGCCCTTTACCAACCTGCTCACTCAGGGCATGGTTCTGAAAGACGGCGCCAAGATGTCCAAATCCAAAGGGAATGTGGTAAGTCCCGAAGATACAATTGAGAAGTACGGTGCGGATACCACTCGGCTTTTCATCCTGTTCGCTTCCCCTCCCGAGCGTGATCTGGAATGGAGTGAACAGGGGGTTGAAGGCTGCCACCGCTTCCTCAACCGGGTATGGAGGCTGGTGGTCGATCTGGTAAGATGGCAGGATCAGGTAGATGAAGCAAGCCCGGGATTAAGTGCAAGTGACCGGGACCTGCGCTATAAGGTCCATTACACCATCCACAAGGTGACCGAAGATATTGAGAAGCGCTTTAATTTCAACACGGCCATCAGCGCTATTATGGAACTGGTCAATACCATGTACCAGTACCGGGACAGCATGGGGGATAAAATGAATCCCCAGGTGGTAAAGGAATCCATGGAATCTCTGATCTTGCTCCTGGCCCCGTTCGCACCCCATATCGCCGAGGAATTGTGGGAAGGTACCGGACACCAGGGCAGTGTTCACCAGCAGCCGTGGCCTTCCTGGGACGAGACCGCCCTCAAGCGGAGTGAGATAGAAATAGTGATTCAGGTGAACGGCAAGGTAAGGGATCGTATTATGGTACCGGTGGATATCCCCAGAGAGGACCTGGAAGAACTGGCCTTAGCCCAAGTCAGAAAGAGCATCGGCAAGAAGCAGGTAGTCAAGGTGATTACCGTGCCCAGAAAACTGGTTAATATCGTGGTCAAATGAGTCTGGAGTACTGTGTTTTTGAAACAGATTGGGGATTCGTTGGTCTGGTGGGAAATAACCGCCGGGTTAGTTCTCTGATACTGCCCCTTCCCGAACCGGCCTTGGTTATTCAAAACATAAACCAGGTATGGGGAGGGAAGCAGATAGAGAACTCCCGGCTCCTAACCCGCCTCCAGGAACAGGTAAAGGCCTATTTTGCCGGCCACCGTATTGAGCAGTGGGATTGTGAACCTGATCTCGACGGTTGCTCTCATTTTACCCGCCGGGTACTGCTGGCTGCGGCTCTTATTCCCTACGGAACCGTGCAGACTTACGGTATGCTCGCCCGCCAAGCAGGATGCTGTCAAGGGGCCAGGGCGGTGGGGCAGGCATTAAAAAGAAATCCCCTGCCGTTAATAATCCCCTGCCACCGGGTGGTAGCCGCCGTTGGGCTTGGTGGCTTCACGGCACCGGGGGCACTGCATACCAAGAAGGCCCTCCTCAAGTTGGAGGGTTCCCTTAACCGGTTGGAACAGCAATAAACAATGGCCCCCCCATAATTGAGGAAGGCCATATCTCGGCTTCACGATGCATCGATTACTATCGCCAAGCCTGACTGTTCCCTACATTGAGCAACGGAGCGTCGCCCCATAGACGTTCCAACTGGTAAAATTCTCTCTCTTCCTGGCGGAAAATATGAACCATAACCCCTGAATAATCCAGGATAATCCAGCGTCCTTCATTAAACCCTTCTCTTCGGAGCGGTTTTTCTCCCTGTTCCAGAAGCTGATCCTCAATTCTTTCGGCAATGCTTTTCACCTGTATGGTGCTGCGACCGCTGGCGATTACAAAATAATCGGCCAGAATTGTCAAACCGCGCAGATCCAGGACTACAATATCGGTAGCGTTTGCCTCCTGAGCAGATTCCACGATTTTAGAGGTTAGATCTGTGCTGATACCTGTCGACATGTCAGTCCCCCTTTGTTGATCCACGAACATTCTACCACAGGGTTCAATCACTTGGCAAAGATGAGAGCAGGTAATTTCGAACCAGTACGGTTCGGGGATGAATCAATCGACCCTGATCCATACAGTAGTGCAGGGTCAATTCTATAGCTCGTACCATCCCCCGGTCCAAATTGCGCCTGGCCAGACATCGCAAACTATCAATTCCCGGAAAATCACGTCCGGGCTCTATCAGGTCAGCCAGGAATAAAACCTTTTCCAAATCAGTCATCCCCACTCTGCCCAGGGTATGGCTCCTGACTGCATTTAAGACCTCCTCATCATCCACCCCATGGTCCCGGTAGAGGAGAAAAGCTCCTACCGTAGCATGCAGAAGATCAGGCGAATTTTCCTCCACCTCATCTTCCAACAGGTTATACTCTTTGGCCAGAGACAGCAACTCGTACCCGGGCATGTCCCTGGCGTAGTCATGAACAATACCGGCCAAACCTGCTTTGCTTTCGTCCAATCCGAACGATCGTGCCATTTCTCGGGCTACCATTGCCACCCGCATCGAGTGCTGATAACGGTTCTCAGACAGTCTTGCTCTTATTATTTCTTGAGCTCTTATCTCGTCCATCGATATCTCCGGTGACGATACGAACCCCTAATATACCCGCAGCAAGATCAAGCTCATTAACCCCGGGGCTTATCGGTCCCGCTGCGCGCATATCAGCGGTAAATACCGTTCTCATGAATATAAGTCTCGACTTCGGGAGTCAAAAGGTAGCGGACGGACCTGCCCTTTTTGACCCTTTCCCTGATTTCAGTAGCCGCAATATCAAGTCCCGGCATCTCCAGGAAATGTGTTCGCTGCCAGACAGCCGGTGGCAAGGTTAGCAGCTGTTTTTGTTCCTGCGGCAGCTCATACCCCGGTCGGGACACTACCACCAGTTGAGACAGCTCAACCAGCCGTTCGACGCCTTTCCAACCGCTTAACTCCAGAAAGGAATCCATTCCCATGATAAAATAAAACTCATCCCCTGGGTACCGGTCTTTAAGTATTTCCATGGTATCTACCGTATAGCTGGTTCCGCCTCTCTGCAGCTCAATATCACTAACCGCAAAATGAGAATTATCCCGAACCGCCAACTTCAACATTGTGAGGCGGTGTTCACCTGATGTGCTAACCTCCCCCAGCTTGAAAGGTGATGTGCTGGCGGGTACAAAAACTATCCGGTCCAAGCCCAAGTCACAGTAAACCCTCTCCGCAACTGCCAGGTGACCGATATGGACCGGGTCAAAGGTACCGCCAAAAACCCCGGTTTTCAACAGCATTCCACCCTCTAAGCAATCATTTCTTTTAGAAACGAAGCCATGTACGCTTTATCACAAGTTAATTATAACCTTACTGCGAATCGGTTTCCAGACAGAGAGCAATAATTCCAAATACGTTTTGCTCCTGCCGATGCCCTTAAATACACAGTGATAAGGCTGACTTTTCAAACAGTCTATGTTAAATAAAATGCCTCGTGCAAAACTTGTCGATGGTTTTCTTGGATTAATAGTATAATGTCTAAATTAGGAAAAAGTTTGTTATTGCCCTTTTCGAGGGCATTTGTCCATGTTTTTCCTTTCATATTTCTGGAATTATTTTTTCCTCCATCGCCATTTTTTTCTGGCATGTTAACCTGGATAGAGTTAAACTCAATAGGAGGCAATTATATAATTGCTCAGTGTTAGCGGTAGTTGAAGCCGGAGGACAAATGCAGTGGACGAAAGAACATTCAAAAAAGCATCGCAGAATGGGAGCGGCAACTCAAGACTTACCCTCCCCACACCCGATGCATTAACCCTTGATAACCCGGACTACTTAAACGCATACCTCAAGCGGATTAGTTATCTGGCCCAGATGCTGGAGTACTCTTCTCAGCCCTTCTGCCTGGTCACCTCAGAGGGAAGGATTGTGTATTGTAATCCGTCCTTTTTAAATATGTTGGGATATACCTGGGAGGAACTATCCACTACCAGTTGGGACAAGGATCTCACGCCTGAAGAATGGCACTTTGTTCATGACCATTACCTGAATCTGTTGCGCAAAACCGGATTGCCGGTCCGCTATGAAAAGGAATACCTTACGAAAGGCGGCCGGCGGATCGCAGTAGAACTGCTGGTACATCAGTTCATTGACAAAGATAGCGGCAAACCCCTTTACTATTCTTTCGTCACCGATATAAGCACTAGAAAAAGGGCGGAGGATGCCCGGAGAGAGTTGGAGCAACAACTGGCCGATATAATCGATTTTTTACCGGATCCGACCTTTGTCATAGACGCTTCGGGTCGAGTTATTCGCTGGAATCGGGCTATGGCAGAAATGACCGGAATCAAGGCTGAGGACATGATTGGTAAGAACAACTATGAATACGCTCTGCCCTTTTACGGCCACCGCCGTCCCATGCTTATCGATCTGGCTCTGGGCACAAACCCTGGATGTCCAGACTATCCCTATTACAAAAAAGAACACGTAACCCTGGTAGCGGAAAACTTCTGCCCGGCGTTAAATGTTAATGGCGTTTACGTATGGGCAAAGGCTTCTCCTTTATTTGACAGAAACGGCGAGTTGATGGGAGCAATAGAAACATTAAGGGACATGACCGCCCATAAAAAGGCCGAAGAGGATCTGCGGCAGAGTGAATTAAAATATCGCCTGGTTTTTGAGAATACCCCTCTGGGAATACTTCATTTTGACAGCCAGGGCTGTATTACCGCCTATAATGAAAGTCTGGCTCAAATCCTGGGGGCTCATGAAAAAGATGTCCTGATCGGGTTCAATCTCCTGGAATTGCCGCAGGATAACCTGGTAAGAGCGATAAAACAAGCGCTTAACGGCCAAAAATCCTCCTTCCAAGGAGAATTTTATTCCGCTATTTCCGAAAAAACGATCCCGATTGAGGCCCATGTTGCTCCGATGATGTCCAAGGACGGTTACCCCCTGGGCGGAGTTGCCATTGTATCAGACATAACAGAGCGCAACCGTTATGAGGAAACCATCCGCCACATGGCTTATCATGATGCGCTCACCGGTCTTCCTAACCGGCTTCTTATCCAGGATCGGATTTCAATAGCCCTTCCTCAGGCCAAACGCCAAAACCAGATGCTGGCTCTGATATATCTTGACCTGGATAATTTCAAGATGATCAACGATACCTTGGGCCATATGGCCGGCGATCTGCTGCTGAAAGAGGTGTCCAAGCGTTTGAAATCCCTGGTAAGACAGGGGGACACTATTGCCCGCATGGGCGGCGATGAGTTTATGTTCCTCTTTCCCGGCATAAAGGATACCAGAGATGCGGGGATTATTGCCGAGAAGATTCTGCGTAGTTTTTCACAGCCCTTTATCGTTGAGGGGCAGGAGATTCACGTTACTGCCAGTATCGGTATTAGCGTTTTCCCCAACGATGGACTGGATGGCGAATCCCTTATTAAGAACGCGGACAGCGCTCTCTATCGAGCCAAAGAACGAGGCGGCAACAGTTATCAGGTATACACCCCAGCCATGAATCAGATTTATATGGAACGTCTCACCCTGGCCAAAGAGCTGCGCCGGGCCCTGGAGAATGAGGAATTTGTTCTTTACTACCAGCCTTTAATTGATATCAAAACCAAGCAAATAGTCAGTGTAGAAGCTCTGGTACGATGGCATCATCCCGATAAAGGCCTTATAATGCCTTCGAAATTTATACATATCGCCGAAGAAAATGGCCTAATTATTCCCATTGAAAAATGGGTTTTGCGAACCGCTTGTCGGCAGAACAAGACCTGGCAGGAACAGGGTTTGGCAGCGATAAGGGTTTCCGTAAATATATCAGGGCGCCACTTCTGGCAGCAGGACCTGGTGGAAACCATCGTCCAGGTGCTCGAAGAAACCGGGTTGGCTCCGGAATACCTGGAGTTGGAGATCACGGAGAACGTAGCCCTCCGCACTTCAGAACGAATAAATAATCTGCTAAAGGAACTACGCAGTCTTGGGATAAAGATTGCCCTGGACGATTTTGGAACCGGCCATTTATCACTCAGTTATCTCAGGAGTTTACCCCTTGACTCACTCAAGATCGACCAGTCTTTCATTTGCGATCTGAGCAAGGAAAGCACTGGCATGGCCATACCGCATGCACTAATCTCTTTGGCAAGATTTCTGGATCTCCGGGTTACTGCCGAAGGGGTAGAAAGGCCCGAGCAGGCTGAATTACTGGCAGGTTTACAGTGTGACCAGATTCAAGGGTATCTGGTTTCCAAGCCTCAACCAGCCCACTGCATCTCTGATATGTTGGCTCAGACCAGAGGAGCCGTCACCTTCGGGGCCAAGGTTCTGCGTCTGCCTCCCCTGGCCTAACCAACACGTTTTTCTTCCCAGTTGACAAAGTCAGATATTTTCCGCTCCCTAATAAGCCGGCAGCAATCAAGGCCGTGTTTTCCCGCATACTATAATTCCAGCCAGTCATTCCGAGAAATCTTAGTTGGCGCAGTTATGCCAAATTCCGTGCCGTTTATGTTTTCCTATATTTATTAAAAGCTTGGGTTATAACATCAAAATGGCTATAATGATAGGGGTCGGCATGTGCAAACCAACAAGCGAGCTGAGGGGCGAAAATTTATATGTTGAAGGAGATCAATCTGGTTTTCCATCGCCGGGGATTACGGAGTTTCATTGAAGTTGATCTGTGTGCCGATTGTCCGCGCCGGGACCACAAGGGCTGCTGCGGGCATTACTCGCCGGTTTTCTATCTTACAGACCTCTACTTCATTGCCAAGCAGCGTCCGCAGTTGATTGACTGCATCGCCCGACTTCCCTGTTTGACAGTTCTGGATGCCTCGATTACGGTAAACAGTCTCCCGGACGAGGATGGTTCCTCCCGCTGCCAGTTCCACAGCACTGAAAAAGGATGCCTCTTGCCGATGGAGCTTCGGGAATCGGTTTGCCGCCATTTTGTCTGTCCGGGTATTTCCTGGGACAGAGAGAGCAGGCTTGCTCATTGGAAAGAGTACTTTGGCCTTTTGGAAGACTACGAGATTGATTTGAATAATTATTTGGCTGCCCGTATAAGCCAGGAAAATCTTTCCCTGCGTCGGCCGGGTGATTGGGATCCCATTTTAGCAGTGCTGGAAACCGTTATGGGCCAGGTACTTGCCGAAAAAGAAGAACCGGGATGCCATTTACCCCGAAGAGAAACGGTACAAATTGTACGTCCCATCTGCTTTGGATCAGAATGGCCTTTATAAACCCGTTGCACTTTTCAGCAAGCCACAGCGAATGGAATCTGTCACCTATTATGTCACACTGGAGGTTAACTGGATGAACTGGGAACGCAGCAGAAGAGTAATGCAAAATGTTCTGGAAAGTATAGGCTTTACTCCGATGATCCGTTTGAACCGTCTGGCGGAAGGTTTATCGCCTGAGATCCTGGTAAAACTCGAATACACCAACCCCAGCGGGAGCTTAAAGGACCGAGTGGCCTACCGGATCGTGGTGGAAGCGGAAAAAAGGGGCGACCTTAAGCCAGGGATGATCTTGATGGAAGGAACCACCGGTAATACCGGCATCTCTACCTGTATGGTAGGCGCAGTCAAGGGGTACCGGGTTATCATAGTAATGCCGGAAGGCATGAGCGAAGAGCGCAAGAGAACTATCGAAGCCTACGGAGCCGAGCTGGTACTTACCCCCGGATCGGAAACAGATGTGGACCTGGTTTTGGAAGAGGTGGCTCGACAAAAGAAAAAATACGGGGATCAGATCTTTGAAGTTGGTCAGTTTGTGAGACCGGAAAACGTTGATGCTCACTATTTCACTACCGGACCGGAAATCTGGGAACAAACCGGCGGCGAGGTAGATTTCTTCATCATGTGTCAGGGAACCGGAGGTACGGTAACCGGGACTGCTCGCTACTTGAAGGAGAAGAATCCCAATATCAAGATCCTGATTTCCGAACCCCTGGAGTCACCGATTCTGGCCCAGGGCAAGATCGGCCCGCACAAGGTCCAGGGGATCGCCGACGGCTTGATCCCGGAAATACTGGATTTGGATTACATCGACGGTATAGTCCAGGTTGAATCGGATGAAGCCATAAGAATGGCCCGGGAAATGGCCCGCAAAGAGGGCATATTCTGCGGCATCTCTTCAGGATGCAATGTGGCGGCAGCTCTGAAAACAGCCCGCCGCTTCCCGCAGGCGCGAAGAATAGTAACCGTGATTAATGACAATGGCCTCCGTTATTTATCCACCGAGCTATGCGGCAACGTGAAAGAGCGTAAGCTTCTGGAACGTGAGTACGTTGTCTCCCCGGAGGATCAGGCACGATTAAAGGCCAGGGATTTCCTTATAATCTAGGATTCCGGTGCCAGGGATCCGGTCCTTACACCCCTTCGGGTCTCGAAAGGATATGGAATCAACATTGGACAGTGCCGGCAATCGAATTATGCCCGGGAAGGTTATGGGGGTTGATCACGATAAACCGGCTTGTATTTATTTCCATACCTTTGGGATTGGTATGCAACAGGTGATAAGCGGCAGTATAGAAGAAAGGGAACAAGCGACGGGATCTTACCCGCGCATCGCCTGTTCCCTTGTTATTATTATCTCCTAACCTGTCCGCTGCCGTAGATAATATACTTGGTGGAAGTAAGCTCCTTGAGTCCCATAGGGCCGCGGGCGTGCAGTTTCTGAGTACTAATGCCGATCTCCGCCCCCAGGCCGAACTGGAACCCATCAGTAAACCGGGTTGATGCATTGACGAAGACTGCGGCCGCATCGACCCCGCTCAGAAAGCGTCTGGCTCTTTCGTAATTGGAGGTCACTATGGCTTCTGAATGACCGGACCCATACCGGTTTATGTGCTCCATAGCCGCATCCAGGTCCTTAACCACTTTGACCGCCAGGATCAGATCCAGAAACTCGGTCTCCCAGTCCGCCTCCACTGCGGCTTTGACGTCCGGAACAATCTCCCTGTACCTTTCGCAGCCCCTTATCTCCACCCCTTGGTCCCCCATAACTCTGGACAGCCGTGGGAGGAACTCTGCCGCCACCGCCTCGTGAACCAGCAGCGACTCCATGGCATTGCAGACCGATGGCCGCTGGCACTTGGCATTTACTGTTATTTCCAGGGCCATATCCAGGTCGGCATCCTCATCAACATAGGTATGGCAGTTGCCAACCCCGGTTTCAATCACGGGAACAGTGGCGTTGTTTACCACCGTTTGAATAAGTCCGGCTCCGCCGCGGGGGATCAGGACATCTACATACTGATTCATTCTCATGAGTATGTTGGCAGCTTCTCTATCAGTAGTATCTACCAGTTGGATGGCCCCTTCATGGATTCCAGCCTCAGCAGCCGCCCGGGCAAGAACCCCCGCAATTGCCCGGTTGGAATTGAAGGCCTCACTGCCGCCGCGTAGGATGATGGCATTCCCGGTTTTAAGACACAGTCCGGCGGCATCGGCGGTAACATTGGGACGGGCTTCGTAAATGATCCCGACTACTCCCAGGGGTACGCGGACCCGGCCCACCTCCAGACCGTTGGGACGCCGGTACATCTCAACTACCTCCCCCACCGGGTCCGGCAGAGCTGCCACTGCCATCAGCCCTTCCGCCATTTCCTCAATCCGCTTTTTACTTAGCATCAGCCGGTCAAGCAGGGTACTGGTCAGGCCTTTACGTCGGCCTTCCTCCATGTCGCTACGGTTGGCCTCTAAAATTGCTTCAGCCTCGGCTACCAGAGCCCCGGCCATCTGCTGCAAGGCTCGGTTTTTCTGTTCTGTGGACGCCAGCATTAAAAGACGGGCCGCCTCTTTGGCCTTTCTTCCCATCTGTTCCATTCGGGCTTGAATCAATCAATATCTCCCCCTTTATGATTAGTAAACCATATAGGCCTTATTGTCATTTAATTGACTGCAACCTGGCGGGTTTCATAGTACAGTCCATTTCACAGCTTTGGGTTATACCAAATCAGCCAGTCCCAGCTTTGAACCTCAGCATCAGGTAATAAGGCTTAAATTGTTCCGGTGAATCACCTCATCATAATCCTTGCTGCCGAGGATACGGGCTATCTCCGTAGTTTTTCTACCCATTATCGCCCTGATCTCATCCGCAGAATAGTTCACCATTCCCCTCCCGATTTCCCGGCCTTCGATCGTCTGAACTGAAACCACAATGCCACGATCAAATTCACCCTCTACACAAACTATCCCCGAGGGCAGAAGGCTCTTGCCTTTCTTGAGCAAGGCATCGGCTGCTCCGTTATCGACGGATAATACCCCATGAGTCTGGCTGCCAAAAGCAATCCAGCGTTTACGGGCCTGCATCCGGCCGACCTTGGGCTTAAACAGAGTACCGACCCGCCGGCCGTCAATTATTGCGCGAACCGCCCCCGGCTTCCGGCCATCAGCCACAACCATGGGAATACCCGAGGCCATGGCGGTGCGAGCCGCCAGCAGCTTGGTATACATGCCCCCACTGGAAAACCTGTTGCCCTTCCCTTTCAGACCTTTTTCCAGCATATCGGGTATCTCGTCCAGTTCCCAATACTGCTCGGCCTGGGGGTTAACATGGGGGTCATCACTGTACAAACCCTCAATATCCGTGAGTATAACCAGGAGATCGGCGTCAACTATCTCCGCTACCAGCGCGGATAGGGTATCATTGTCTCCAAATCGGATCTCTTCCACCGCCACGGTGTCGTTCTCGTTGATAACCGGGAGAACACCTAGTTGGAGCAGCGTAGTCAAGGTGTTACGCGCATTCAGATATCTGAGCCTCTCGTCAAAATCATCCTTGGTCAGCAGAACCTGGGCGATATCCTTGCCGTACTCGGCAAAGAATTTTTCGTACAGGTGCAGAAGTGTTCCCTGGCCTACTGCTGCCAGAGCCTGCTTCAGAGGCAGGGTCTTGGGATAGTCTCGGCGTCCCAAACGTCCAACCCCGGCCGCCACTGCACCCGAAGTAACCAGTAATACTTCCCGACCTTCGTTATGCAGATCGGCCAATTCCCGGGCCAGCTTCTCCAATCGCGATATGTTAATGAGCCCGCTATCGTGGGTAATAGTGCTGCTGCCGACCTTGACCACAATACGGTGGCAGTTTTTCAGGTTTTTTCTGGCTTCCAAGCTTCCTCCCCCTTGCCTGCAGTCAGGCTTTTTGGTTCTACAACCGCCTGTTATTCCTGATACTCGAACTCCAGATCCAGTATACGGACCAAATCGCCGTTTTTGATGCCGTTTTCTCGTAAGGCCTGATTAATCCCCATCTTTTCAATAATATGTTGAAATCTCGGCAGGGCTTCTTCGTTGTCAAAGTCAGTCATCGCCACTAGTTTCTCGATGCGCTCACCCTTGATCTCGTAGCCCCCGTTAACTTTCTTTATGGTGAAGGGAGGTTCATCGTCAAAACGGGTTACCACCAGGTCTCCCGTAGTTGCGAAAACCTCAGGCAATTGCAAAAGAGTCTGGTACGCCTTGTTCACCAGTGGGTCTACCCCCTCGCCGGTGAGAGCGGAAATTGGAAAAATCTCAATACCCTCAACCCGCTTCTGCAGACTGCTTACGACCTCCATTGCCCCTGGAACATCCACCTTGTTGGCGGCAATAATACGGGGCCGCTCCAGAAGATCCGGGCGGTAAAGCCTTAATTCTTCCAGGAGTGTTTCATAATCATCAACCGGGTCCCTTCCTTCAAAGCCCGAACAATCCAGTATAAATATCAGAACCCGGGTACGCTCAATATGACGCAGGAACTCGTGACCCAGTCCGGCCCCGCGGTGAGCACCGGAGATCAGGCCGGGAATATCGGCCATTACGAAGCTTTCTCCCGGGGCTACCTCAACCACCCCCAGGTTGGGAACCAGAGTGGTAAAAGGATAATCGGCTATTTTGGGACGAGCCGCGGATACCCTGGCAATGAGAGTCGATTTTCCGGCATTGGGGAACCCAACCAGTCCGACATCAGCCAGGAGTTTTAGCTCCAAAACCAGCCAGCGCTCGGCACCTGGTTCCCCCTTTTCTGCAAAAGCCGGCGCGCGGTGGGTGGAAGTGGCAAAACGCGCATTGCCCCGGCCGCCACGGCCTCCTTTCGCTCCAATGAAAGTCTGGCCGCTTTCCACCAGATCCGCAAGAACTGCACCGGTTTCAGCATCCTTGATGACCGTCCCCACCGGCACCTTGATGACCAAATCAGAGGCACCGGCCCCGTGCATATTCTTGCCCTTTCCATGTTCGCCCCGCCGGCCCTTATAATGCCTGCGGTAGCGAAAATCCATCAAAGTACGCAGTCCCGCTTCCGCTTGAAAAACTACGTTAGCCCCTCTCCCGCCGTCTCCTCCCGACGGCCCTCCCTGGGAAACGTATTTCTCACGGCGAAAAGCGACCGCCCCGTTACCACCGTCGCCGCCCTTAACGTAGATTCGAGCTTGATCCACAAACATGGAATCACCTCGCCATTACTATCTCCCGGATTACCGGCCCTGATTCTCCCGGCCCTGAAAGCCGGATATTTGTCTGGTTATTGGTTTCCATCAAATCCAGCCGGACCTCAAACTCTTCCTCGTCGGCCGGAACCTTCAAATCCTGTAAAACCTGATAGATGTCTGCCAACCCCTGGGACAGCATGACCCCAACCGAATGTTCACACTCCAGAAGGCCGAATCGCAATCTTATACCCCGGTCCCGCGCCCACAACAGCATTTCATATAACTTGACCGCTATCTCAGGGGGCGTCGCATGGAACAGGTAACTTTCTCGGGCTAATTCCTGGACTACCGAATCCACATACTCCAGAGCCCGCTCCGGCATCCCCAGCTCCATGTAACCTTTAATAACCTGTATGTGATTGGCATAGTCATGCCGCTGGCGGCTTAACAGTTGAGCCGCTTTTCCGCTATTCATGTTCTCCTCCAGTAAAAACAACCCCTGGGCTTTTGCCAGGGGTCAGCTTCTCCTGCATATTTTCTACGTGTTGTTAAAATAGCCTCATCTCTTGTACAAAAAGCTGCTACATGGTAAGGTCAGTAACAGGGTAAACGCTAACCTGTTTTTTGTTCCTGCCCTTGCGCTCGTATTTAACCAGTCCGTCAATGGTGGCAAAAATGGTATCATCACCACCCAGGCCGACATTGTTCCCCGGGTGGATTTTGGTTCCTCTCTGCCTGACAATGATATTCCCGGCAGTAACCATTTGCCCGTCATACTTCTTGACTCCCAGGCGTTTGGATTCGCTGTCCCGACCATTCCGAGAACTACCAACACCTTTTTTATGAGCAAACAACTGCAAATCTATACGAAACATTCCTAACACCTCCTGACTCTTATCTGAAGAAAATCCCGATACTGCAACTCGATTTCTCTCAATCCCTTTTCCATGGTACCCAGTATCGTCTGTGCTTTCAATACATCATCGCCGCTTAAATCGGGCGGCAGCTTGCAGATTAACAGTCCGTCATCTTTTTCGTATACCGGTTTCTGTCGCAGGTAATTCATGAGCCCGATGAGGGCGGTCTGCGTTACGGCGGAAATCCCGGCACAGATTATATCCTGCCCGCGATCTGCATAACCGGTATGCCCTTCTACACGAAAAGACTTTATCATATCTCGGTCATCTTTGTACAGCTCAACCGTAACCATGATTCAGAAAACAATCTTTTCAATACGAACGCTGGTAAAAGGCTGGCGATGTCCCTGCTTCTTGCGATAATTCTTTTTGGGCTTGTACTTAAACACTACAATCTTTTTGCCCTTGCCCTGTCCCAGGACCTTGGCCGTAACCCTGGCTCCTTCGACATAGGGGGCACCAATCTTCAACTCCCCATTGGTCTTAACGGCCAGAACCTGGTCAAATTCAACGGTTTCACCGATCTCGGCCGCCAGTTTCTCCAGCTTCAGGACATCTCCCTCCTGAACCTTGTACTGCTTGCCTCCGGTTCTAATAACAGCGTACAACAGTCTACACCTCCACATTTTAGAGACTCGCTGATCGCAGGTGGGCCGAAGGCCGCTTTAATACCCGGATCATGCGGTTGCAAAAATGTGCAACCAACAACAAAAGGTTAACATGCCAGGCCCCGGCCAGTCAAGATATACCTGCAACTCTCCGTGGAGACCAGACTTTGGTTCACAGCACTTTATTCGGTTTAACAAGGGCATTGAAAAGGATGGGTATCCCTAAGGTATTATGGTTGTGGGAAAAACCAAACCTGAAAGGAGAGTACCCACCCTATGACATTATACAATCAGCTTATGCATTCCGTTAACCCACAAGCTGCTGTCCAAATGGTCATTTCTTGGCGGAGAAAACCAACCAGCCGGGCGGCGGGATCATGGGCAAATGCACGGTAATATTTCAGGTATCCCCCTTAATCGTCGAGTCAAACCATCAGTGCCAGTAACAGGAAGGATATCTCGGCAACCTCATTGATGAAACCATAGGTATCTCCCGTCATTCCTCCCAGTCTTTTCGCCAGCCACCAGGTCGTGACCGCTGAAACCAGCCAGGCTCCCATAACCAGGACAACCCCCTCGGTCCTCATGATCAAAGCCGACACTGCCAGTGCCAGGAGAACAGAGAACATAATATGTTCCTTACCAACCTGTCCGGCATAAGGAGAGCCGGTCCCTTCCCCCTGCCGGGCATAAGGGTATCGCATCGCCGGCACCATAGCCGTCCGCGCAGCAACCGGTGTTAAGAGCAGCACGGGATAGATTTTGTACCCGATTAAAGAACTGATAGCCGCCGTCTTAATCCCCAGAACCACCACACAGGCCATCACCCCCATGGCTCCCGCCCGGCTGTCTTTCATTATTGCCAGAGCCTTCTCCCGGGTATGGCTGCCGAACACCCCGTCGGCCGTATCCATCAGCCCGTCCAGGTGCAGACCCCCGGTCAACAGCAGTGCTGCCAGCACCGCCAGCCAGGCGGGTAAGGATCCGGGCAGGACCAACGATGCCAGGTAATGGACCAGACTCATCGCTCCGCCAACCAGCAGTCCCACCAGGGGAAACATGGTCACGGACAGGACCATCTCCTGTTTTTGTACCTCGCCCCCGATTCTCACCGGGATCCGGGTCAGCAGCTGTAGGGCCAACAAAAAGCTACGCAAACGTCCACCTCCGCACCTCATGAGTCAGAGACTTCAAGTGTTTCTTCGTGCGGCCAACCCCTTCTGCACCGCAGCCCTTCCCAGTGCCGGGTTAAAGCCGTCTGTTCCCGCCTCCTGCTTGAACCGGGTCCCAACCATACGCTGCCGCCAGCCGTTTTAAGTCGACTGCCAGTCCGGCGCAAACCAGGTAGACTTCGGAAGCATAACGGGCCAGAGCCTGATTGCTCCATCCCACCAGATCACGATATATACGGCTCAGATGGTTTTCGGGAACGATCCCGCAGCCGACCTCATTGGTCACGCAAATCACCGGACAGGGAGCCGCACCGGCCGCTAACGCCAGCTCCTCCACCGCCGGAATGACTTTTTCATAGTAAAAACTATCCTCCCTGCCCTCCTGGTGCTCCCGCAGCAGCAGGTTGCTGATCCACATGGTCAGGCAGTCGATAAGGATGACCCCGATCCCCGGTGCCGGGCGTCTCACCTTTTCCGCCGGGTTGAATTCCTCCTCCACCGTTATCCAGTCCGGAGGACGACGCTGCCGGTGTCGGCTCACCCTCTGTTTCATCTCCTCATCCCGGGGCATACAGGTGGCGATATACAAAACGGGGTGGCCGTGACCCAGATCGGCGGCCATTTTCTCCGCCCACCGGCTTTTCCCGCTGCGGGCCCCTCCGGTAACCATTATCAATCTCTCACCCATCCACCGACCTCCCTTTCTCAATCTCTCCCAAGACCTGCATGATTTCCTCCGGTTCCTGCACCACTGCCAGTGAAGACCCCACCAGCTTCCGGTACATCCGGGTGGCCACTCCTCCGGTGTAGTCGCGGTTCGCAATCGGCTCCTGTTCCACCACAATAACCGGAATCTCCCGTTCGACTGCTGCCAGCAGGGTCTTCAGATTGGGGAGATTGGCCGGTCCAAATGGTACGCTGGCGAGTATGACCGCATCGGAGCGAAGCATCATTTCCAGGTTTATACGGCAGCTTTCCGGGCTTACCGGAGCAAAAGGCGGCACATCCACTATTTCCAGCCGCAAATCCTGTGCGGTTTGCCAGTCGCCGTCCCCCCGGTTCAGAACCCCGGTGCTAACCCGGTGGCCGCAGCGACCAAGGTTAAGCAGGATGTCGCTGCCCATACCTCCGCCGGCTACTATATGCACATTTTTGGCCTGGTCAAAAAGAGGTGACAACCGGGAGAGGAGCACCACCTGCGGGCACCGGTAAACCGGGTGGCGCTCGATCAGGACGGGCTGCCCATATACCTCTCTGATATTATCCAGGGTAATTACCTCATCAACCGTGCCCCAGGCAAATACCCGGTTCTCGTGCACCAGCAGCAGTCGGTCACAGTATTGTGCCGCCAGATTGAGATCATGGATGGCCATCACTACAGCAATTTGCTGCCGGCGGTTCAGCTGTTTAACCAGATCAAGTATCTCCACCTGGTGGCCGATATCCAGGAATGAGGTGGGTTCGTCCAGCAGCAGAAGTTCCGGTTCCTGTGCCAAAGCCCTGGCGATAAAGACCCTCTGTTGTTCGCCTCCGCTCAGATTGCTGACCGGGCGATGGGCGAGGTGCGAAATTCCGGTAACCTCCATGGCCCATTCCACCTTTTCCCAATCCTGCGAAGATGGCGATCCCATCCTGGGTATATAAGGGTGGCGTCCCATCATCACCACCTCGGCTACAGAAAAGGCAAAGGCAATGCGTACCCCCTGCCCCACCACTGCTACCTGTCGGGATCTGATGGCCGGTTTCAGGTTATGGAGAATCTGTCCATCAAGCAAAACCAGACCGCTCCGGGGCCGCAATAGCCCGCACAGGGTTTTGAGCAAGGTGGTCTTGCCCGAGGCATTGGGTCCGATTATTCCAACCAGAGCTCCCTGCCCGATCTGGAAATTCAGGTCTTCCAAAACCGGCGCCGCATATCCGCACGTTAGATCCCGGACAGCAAGAAAATCCGGCACTGTCAATCACCTGCCTCTGTAATATGACTCCCGGTACGCCGCAGCAGCATAATAAAAAACGGAGCCCCGAACAAAGCCGTAACCACTCCCAACGGCAGTTCTACCGGAGCTAGAACCGTGCGCGCCAGGATGTCGGCCCCCAGCAGAAGAATAGCCCCTGACAGGATGGAAACCGGGACCAGCAGGCGGTGATCCGGACCGACCAAGATTCTCGCCACATGAGGAACGATGAGGCCAACAAACCCGATCATGCCGCTGGCAGCCACCGCGGCTCCGGTCAGTACAGAAGCCACCAGCAGAAGAACGGCTTTGACCTTCTCCACCTCAACTCCCAAGTTGTGGGCCGTTTCCTCCCCCAGCAGCATCAGATTGAGATCTCGGGCGTAATAAACCGCCACCGCCAGGCCGGCCAACAGGTACGGCAGGGTATAAAACACATAATTCCAGTAACGACCGGAAAGCCCGCCCATCAGCCAGAAGACAATGGTGTGCATCTGATCCTGTCCGAAATAGATCAACAGGGAGATGAGGGCAGAGAGCAAAGAGTTCAGAGCCAACCCGGCGAGGAGGAGGTTGGGAATAGGCACCACCCCCCTGCTTCTGGCCAATCTGTATACCAGAATCACGGCCAAGAACGCCCCGGCCGAAGCCAGTAAGGGTACGGCTCCCAGGCCTTTCCAGCTTACACTCAATCCCAGGGAGATGGCGATGGCCGCTCCCAGGCCGGCTCCGGCCGAGGCTCCAATAATGTGGGGATCGGCCATAGGATTTTTGAACAGCCCCTGGAAGATGGTCCCCGCCAGGGCCAGGGCCGAACCCACCACCAGGGCCAGGACCACCCGCGGCAGTCTGATTAAAAGGATTATCGTCTCATAGCTCTCCGGCCAGTCCGGAACCATCTGCGCGGAGAACTCCGGCAAGCGATGAAGCAAAATCTCCAAGACCCGGAGGGGTGATATGTAGACGCTCCCGATGGCTGCTGCCAGCAGCACCAATAATAGGAGGGCAACCGTTAACAGCCAAAGGGCATGGCGCTTGAAAAAAACTATTTCGATCACCTCACAATACCAGTTCCGGGTGGATTATGGGCAGCAGAGCATCCATGGCCTCGATTACCCTTGGACCCGCCCGGCTGACGATATCCGGATTTATGGGTTCAACCCGCCCGGACTGAACGGCTTTGAGCTTCTGCCACCCTCCCTTGCGGTTCATGGGATTGATCGCCGCATCTCCATGGCTTTGCTGGTAAATGATCACTTCCGGATTGCGCAGGAAAATCACCTCTTCACTTATCTCCGGATACGAGGTGGCGGCATCTGCGGCCAGGTTAATCCCTCCGCATACGGTGATCAGGTCGTCAATCAAAGTACCCGGTCCCGCAGTCATCGGCGGCTGGTGCCAGATTTCAAAGTAAACCAGGGGACGAGCCGAGGCCCGGTCAACCCTCGACTGAACCTGTTCCATCTTGTCCCTGATCTGTCCAGCCAGACGCTCGGCCTCGGCGCGGTTTCCGGTAGCCCGGCCGATCACCTCCACGGCTCCGCTAATATCCGGCAGCCGCCGGGGCTCCACCACCAGCACCGGGATTCCGGCCTTCTCCAGGGATGGTATCACCTGGCCGTGTATGCTCTCCGCCACCACCAGGTCGGGTTCCACAGCTATTATCATCTCGAGGTTGGGATCACTGAATCCCCCTATCTTCTCACACTGCCGTGCGACTTCCGGGTAGTTGCAGTACGTTGTAACTCCTTTAATCCGTGACTCCAATCCGAGAGCGTAGAGAATCTCGGTATTGCTGGGTGATAATGAAACTATCCGCTGCGGTTCTCTGGCGATAGATACCCGGCGTCCCAGGTCATCGTGGATGGTTACCGGATATCCGGGCTCCTCCTTAACCGCCGGCGGCACAGAGGGCTGGGTGCTGCAGCCGCTGATCAACGCCAGCCCCATCAGCAGAACCAGAACCGGTATTTTTCGTGACTTATACATCACGGCCTCCTTCACTAGATTTCCTGATTATGTAAACCCGGTTTGGCGGTTATCGATCATCAAGGTCCATTACCGCATCCAGGGTGTCCATCTCCTGCAGAATCCTGACACTTGCGTCTATCAGGCCGAAAGCCAGAGCCGCACCGGTGCCCTCTCCCAGGCGCATGCGCATATGCAGCATCGGCCTGACTCCCAGCATGTTGAGCATGATATCGTGTCCGGTCTCCTCGGACAGGTGCGAAGCGAAGATAAAATCCTTAACCCCTGCATCGAACCGACTGGCAACCAGGGCCGCAGCCGAAGAGATAAAACCGTCGATTACCACCGGTACTCTTCTTGAGGCTGCCCCCAGGATACACCCAGCCAGACCGGCGATCTCCAGACCTCCAACTTTGGCCAGAACCTCCACCGGGTTCCGGGGATCGGGCTGATGCTTCTCCAGTACCCGGCTTATAATATCACGCTTGTGTTGCAGGCGCCGCTCGTCACAGCCGGTGCCGCGTCCCACCACCAACTCCGGAGGAAAACCGCATAATACTGACAGAATGGCAGAACTGGCCGTGGTATTGCCAATACCCATCTCCCCGGTGCCGAGCAGTTCGATTCCCTGATCAATGGCCGCGCAAGCAATATCACGACCGGCCATCACCGCCCGCCTCGCCTCTTCCTCGGTCATGGCCGGACCCTGGAGCATGTTGGCGGTCCCATCCCGGATCTTGCGGTCCAGGATTCCGGGGTGTTCAATCCTGCCCTTCACTCCCATATCCACCACCAGAGTCCTGGCACCCGCCTGCCGCGCCAGGACGTTGACGGCTGCACCTCCTCGAAGAATGGTATAGACCATAAGCCGGGTTAGAGACTGCGGATAGCTGCTCACCCCTTCGTCTGCTATCCCGTGATCCCCCGCCATAATGATGATGGCCTTATTCTGCACCACCGGAGGCACCCTTCCGGTAATCCCGGAAAGCCGGATGGCAATCTCCTCCAAAACTCCCAGGCTCCCCGGTGGTTTGGCCAGGCGGTCGAGCCGCTCCCTGGCCAGAACCATAGCCTTTTGGTCCAGTGAGGTTATAGCAAGTCCCAGATCATTCATGACAATACCGACCCCCATATCCGTACATGGATTACAACTCCGTGTAAAGCATCATCCTCCACTATCCGCACGCGGATAGGTTTTTTATTAATACATACCCTCCCCCGCGCGGACATACCATCATGGTGCCAAGAAAAAAGGTCCCCGGCCAATGAACGATTGGACGAGAACCCGTAGTACTCAACACGCTGCTGTTCCCCCCTTTCCTCGAAGGCAGGTTGCCAGGTGAACAGGCAGGTCTCCTGGCTCCGGTTCATGGCTTACCTACACCTTCCCGGCAGAATCCAGTGGTTTTAATCGTAGGCTCGCTCCCCGTCACAGTGGCGGGACCGCGCCGGCTTCTGTGAGCTCATAAAGCTCCCGGCTTCCCTATTATCCCCGGTGGGGCACCTGTTCACGTTATACAATTTTTTAGGCTGACTCCATTTTATACTACTACATGTGAAAATGATAGGCAGGGAACAACAATAGAATCCGAAAATCTCGAATGATACAGTGATTTTTCGAGCCAACCCTTCCGTCTTTCATGGTATAATTTGGTGAAAGAATTCTGCAAAACACTCGTATTAAAGACGAGCACCACATCGAGGAGCTTAAATGTGGATAAATACACCGTCGAAATTGAAAACCTCCGTAAGGTTTATCGGGTGGGAGATGAAAAGGTGGTGGCCCTTGACAACGTCTCCCTCAACATCAGATCCGGTGAAATCTGCTGTATTCTTGGCACTTCAGGGTCTGGAAAGTCCACCCTGCTCCACCTCATAGCGGGGTTGGAGAAACCCACCCGCGGTACCATCAAAATAAACGGCAACCGGATTGAGAAAATGAATGAGCGCCAGCTGGCCCTGTTCCGGCAGCGGTTTATCGGTTTTGTCTTTCAGTCGTATAACCTGCTGCCCACCCTGACTGCTCTGGAAAATGTATCCCTGCCCCTGACTTTCCGCGGGATCAAAAGAAATATCCGGGAGAGAGAAGCCGCCCGCATGCTGGACGCCGTGGGCTTGAAGACCCATATGAACCACCTGCCGACCCAGATGAGCGGGGGACAGCAGCAGAGGGTTGGAATCGCCCGCGCTTTCGTGTGCAAGCCCACCTTGATGCTGGCCGATGAACCCACCGGAAACCTGGACTCTAAAACCACCCGGGAGATTAAAGAGCTGATCCTGAAACTGGCACGTGAAAACCGGCAAACCCTAATCATTGTCAGCCATGATAGTGACGTGGCCAGTATTGCAGACAAGACAGTCCATATTCTGGACGGCTCCATAGAAAAAATTGAAGATAATTCTATAAGCGAGGGTTGATACGATGAGAATTGGGCGTCTAGTACAATTATGCGGTTTAGTACTCATACTGGTCTTTGGGTGCCTGCCGGTGGCAGCAGCCAGTAATGGCCTCGATGCAGGTGAGGTGATACGCGAAGCCCCGCATCTAATAATCCCCGGGGACAGATGGATGCCGGTTTTCAAAGCCGGGGAGACGGTTTCGCTCGACGTTCCCATAGAAAACACCACGAACGGTACGGCCAAAAACGTGGAGGTATCATTGGTGGTTGGTGATCTGTCCAAGTTTCCCTTTAAGTCTGAGAAAATGACCTTTACCAAACACATATCCTCGATTACCTCCGGCACGGTCGTAGCAGGCTTCAAGCTGACCGTGCCCGCCAACACCAAGCCGGGAGTCTACCCCGTCGACGTCAGCGTCAAATATGACTCCGATTATGGCGGGGGGCAGATAAGCGGCACCCTATACGTGGAAATTGTTAATGATTACCGCCAGCCGGCCGTAAGCCTGATGAATGTCCGCCTGCCGGATGAGCGTCTCCCAGCCGGCAAATCAACTCTGGTTACGCTGGTCCTCAACAACGAAGGAGATCTGCCGGTTACAGACGTGAGGGTCAGCCTTACCGGCTTTAACAGCGGACTGACTCTGGACAACTGGTCGGACACCCAGAAACTGGGTGAAATGAAATCCCGGGAAATCAAACCGGTAACCTTCCGGATCCATGTGGACCCGGAGACCAAGACCGGAACCTATATCCTGGATCTCACCATCAACTGCAAGGATGAGTATGATCAGGAGTACAAAACCGAGACCAAGGTTTATCTACCGGTAGCCGGCAAAGGGAGCCAGGATGACCTGATCCCCCGGATCCTGATTGGCAACTACAGTTACGGAAGCGGCGATTTCGCCGTTCCCGGGCAGGTATTTGCCCTGAATATGTCCTTCACCAATACCAGCCAAAAGACGGCAGTCAAAAACATCAAGATAAGTCTGAATTCGGACGGACAGGCCTTTGTCCCGGTAGGCAGCGGCAGTACCCTTTACATACGGGAAATCGGACCGGGAGAAACGGTGGACGCTGGCATCAGACTAAAGCCGAAAGAGAATGCAGAATCTCAGACCTACAGCATTTCCGCTGATATCGAGTTTCAGGACTCCGAGGGAAACAAGCTATCTGAAAAGGAGGTCATCAGCATCCCGGTCATGCAGGCCGTTAAGCTGCTGATAACCGACCCCGTGGTTTCCCCGGCCTTCTCCGGCAGTCCGGCCACCGTTTCCGTGGACTTTTATAATACCGGTCGGGCCACCATCCGCAACCTGCAGATATACACTGCCGGCGATTTTCAGATCAATGACGGCTATCTGTTTTTGGGGACTCTGGAAACCGGGAAAAGCGATTACTATGATGTTACCGTAATTCCCGGCGAAACCGGTGAACTCCCGGGGAAGATCATTTTTGAGTATGATGACGACGGCGGCCGGCACTATCAAACGGAGAAAGAGTTCACACTGGTAGTCGGTGAACCCATGCCGGTGCCGACCCCGGGCGACATGGAGCCGCCGATGGTCCCCACCAACCAGTCTGTTTTTAAGTGGTGGATGATCCCCGGCCTACTGGTGCTGCTGGCTGCAATCGGATTTTTGATCTACCGTAAGAAGAAAAAAGCAAAAGAGGCAATGTTCTTAGATGAATAATCTGGACCTCATTTCCATGAGCTATAGAAATCTGATGCGAAGGAAAACCCGAGCCATCCTTACGGTGCTGGGAGTAGTAATCGGCACCGCTTCTATCGTGGTAATGCTCTCGCTCGGTCTGGCGATGGATAAAGCCATGAAAGAGAGTCTCTCCGGCATGGGCAGCCTTAATGTTATCCAGGTCTACTCCTCGTATCAGTGGTACAGCGAAGGATCGCAGCAGACGACCCAGCAGGCCCGCCTGGACGAGGAGGCAGTAGCCGCATTCAAAAGAATTCCCGGCGTTCAGGCGGTTATGGCGGAGAAACACAGCTACATGAAGATAGTTTCCGGCAGGATGGTAGCCGGGGTATCCATAATCGGTATTGACCCCGAGGTTATGGACGATTTTGATTTTAAAGTAGAAACCGGCCGCCTGCTGCTGAACTCCGATAAGAACGCCATAGTGTTCGGTAAGATGGTGGCCTTTAACTTCTACAATCCCAGAGCAAGAGGTGATCAGGGGATGATGCGGATGTACTTTCGGGGAGACCCCAATGAACCACAGCCGGAACCGCCTGTAGACCTCTTGAGCGGCAAACTCATGATAAGCACTGATCACAATTATGGAGAGCCTCGTCGTTCCAACCCGGACCCGGATTATAATCCTCCTGAACCTCACGAAGCCAAAGGGGTCGGAATTCTTGAACAATCAAACAATGAAAAGGATTACAACGCCTATATGAACCTGAAGGCCCTGGAGGAAATCATTAAGGAAGACCAGCGTGCAACCGGCCAGAGACCGTCCCGGAACGGGCAGGAAGACCAGTATTCGTCGATACGAGTCAAAGCCCGGGACATCAACCAGGTCGAATCGATCCAGCAGCAGATCAAAGACATGGGATACCAGACCTCCAGCCTCTCCGACATACTGGAATCAATGCAGAAGCAGTCCCGAACCATCATGGCCATCCTGGGGGCCATTGGAGCCGTCAGCCTCCTGGTGGCTGCCATAGGAATTGCCAACACCATGATGATGAGTATCTATGAAAGAACCAAAGAGATTGGTATCATCAAGGTCCTGGGGGCTGATATCTCCGATATTCAGAAACTGTTTTTGCTGGAAGCAGCCATGATCGGCCTGGGGGGCGGGATAATTGGGCTGGCATTAAGCTACCTGACCTCTTTCGGATTGAATAAAGGGTACGCACACTTTGCCGGGCAGTTTTCCCCCGGCGGGGTGAATGCCATGTCCATAATACCCCCGCAGCTTGCAATCGCCGCCGTAGTATTTGCCACGTTGATCGGTGTTATCTCCGGCTATCTCCCGGCACGGCGGGCCATGAACCTCTCGGCACTGGAAGCGATAAGGAATGAATAACGGGGATTTCTGGACCTTCGAATTTCGAATCAGGGAATACCTTATTGTAAAGGAGTGTCGGTGGTGTCCGAGATTGAAAACCAAGGTCTGGACGAAGAACTCTTTAATACGCTAATCGAGCATAACCTGCAAGCCCCTTTCTATAATATGCTTGGCCTTAAACCCAGCGGTTTGGGCCGGGGATGGGCTCGGTACGCCCTCACGCTCGACCACCGGCACTGCAATGCCCAGGGTAACCCCCACGGAGGAGTCATCGCCACTATGGTAGATACCGCCATGGGCAATGCCCTTGCTACGATGGGCATAAGACCTCTAACCGCAGAACTCACCCTGCATCTTGTCAGTTCACCCTCGGTGGGGGCTCAGGTTGTGGTCGAGGCGGAGGTGGTTTCCATCGGGTCCCGGTTGGGTTTTACCAGGGCTACTGTAACCTGGGAGGACCGTATTGTGGCTACAGCCCAGGGTTGTTTTGCCAACGCCGGCCCCGTTAGTCCGTGACAACACAAGCTCTACCGGAGATGAGGGAATGTTTCACTGCTCCGGTTATTTAATAACCAGGTTTGAGTCTTATCACCGCTGATGTTATTACTTCACCGGTCGCCGGGCGAACGGTACCCGGTAAAGATATCCGGTCGATTCCAGGGCTTCCAATGTCCATTCCCCGCCGACTCCGGCAATAATCCACCGCAGGAATTCCCACAGGTCCTTATCGATCTCATCGTCTTCCGGCAGCGGGTCTATATCCTCTACCAGCAGCAGAATCTCCAGCCCGCAGGGGAAAGGACGCCCGGTTTTCCCGACAAATACGACCTCGTAAATCCTTCCGCTGTCTGCCTGGAAGTAATGGTTGTTACCTCCATCCACGTCTCCGGGCTGCAGTTGCAGTTCCTGGCGAAAGAACCGGCGAAACTCATCATAGTGATCCAGCCTGGTTTCCGCCAGTACCAGTTCCCGACGATAACCCGGCAATTTATCAGCAAAATTAATCCAACGCACAGACTTCACTCCTTCACAGGCTTCTTAAAAACCGGATCAATTCCTGGCAGATGAACTCGGGTTCGTCCTCCTGGATAAAATGCTTGGCCTTGACATAGATGGGTTTTTCGGCTCGAGGAAGGATTTCATAAAATCGTTGTGCCCACTCTTTGGGGAAGACATCGTCCGGCTCTCCCCAGATTATGAGCGCAGGAATGTCCAACCCGGGCAGCTGCTCTTCGATCTGCTTGATTATGTCGTAGCCGGTATTCTCCTTGTTCTGTTCCCCCAGGGGTATCATCCTCGGGAAACGCAGAAAGGCTCCGCGCTCATCGTAGGACTGCATATGAAAGCGATAACCATCAATGACCTCGTCCGTCATCCGTTCCCGGTTCACCACGCTTAACCAAAGACCTCTCTCGGTTAGGGCATTACGGCGCTGCAGGAAATAGGGTCCCACTACTGGCGCGTGCATCATCCGCCACGGAAATATCGAGCTGTGAAAGGGGGAAACATCCGTCCAGGCCCAGGTGCTCATAAGCAGCATGGCTTTCACGTTTTCCCGCCTCCTTATCGCATAGCCCAGTCCAATCGGCCCCGCCCAGTCCTGCATAACCAGGGTGACATTCTTGAGGCCCAGCTTGGTCACGAGCTGATCCAGATTGGAGGTATGATGCAGCAGGGAATTGTAATAGTCATTACAGGGCTTTTCCGACATACCCAGCCCGATCAAGTCCGGACTCACCACCCGGTACCCCGCCTCCACCAGGATGGGTATGAATTTGCGGTATAAGAAGGTCCAGGTCGGGTTACCGTGTAAGAGGAGAATAGGCTCCCCGTCACCTTCATCCAGGTAGTGCATAATCCGCTCATTAACCTTCAGGTAGTGGGCCTGAAACGGGTACTGGTTTCTCACGTTCAGCGGCATCTCGGTTACCATACAAATCCCCCTTTTCTGTGGAGTCTGGATGCGAACATCGAATCCCGGATGGGATTAATAAATGTGACTTGAAAACAGTATTCTATGTTCAAGACCAGATGACCTTTATAATTGCCATAATAACTGCCAGGTGTCACTGGATTCACGGAAAACAAGCGGACGAAAACCCAAAGAATCCCCCAAGGTTGATGTCTGTAATCCGGCATTGTATCGATACGATTATATTAGATAAGGGAAAAACCCGAACGGGTCTAAATATCATTACATCTGCAAGACTCCAGGGAAGGGGCGGTTGATCTTTGAGTCGAGTAATCATTAAGAACTGTACCAGTTATGATCCTGATGTAATCAAGAGACACCTCGTTTCGGGGATGGAACTCCTCGGCGGCTGGGAGAAGTTTGTATCACCGGGCATGCGGGTCCTGCTGAAAGTCAACCTGATCGGGCCCAAACATCCCGATACCGCCGCTGTTACCCACTCCGAATTCGTTCGTGCCCTGACCCGGATTTTAACGGAACGGGGATGTACCGTCTGGATCGGCGACAGTTCCGGCGGTTCCATTGCCGGGATCGCTCCTACAGCCCAGAGTCTGGTGGTCTCCGGTCTGGCCAAGGTGGCGAAAGAAGAAGGAGCCGTTATCAAGAATTTTGACCGGGAAGGGGTAGTGGAGGTTACCCCCGCCAGCGGGAGGACTAACAAGATGTACCTGGCCCGTCCGCTGTTTGAAGCTGATTTTATTATCAACCTACCCAAACTGAAAACCCATTCAGCAGGAATCTATACTGGAGCCGTTAAGAACCTTTTTGGCTGTATACCCGGTCTGAGAAAAGCCGAGTATCACCGTCTGGCCCCCGATCCCAAAGACCTGGGACAAACCATTGCCGATATTCACCAGGCGGTTAAGGTCGGACTGCATATCATGGACGGAATCACCGCTATGCAGGGAGAGGGACCTACCGCCGGTGAGGTGTACCATGCGGGAAAAATCCTCATCAGTACCGATCCGCTGGCCCTCGATACAACTGCGGCGGCTATGCTGGGAATGGAGGTTGAAGACATACCGATCCTGGAGAGTGGCCGGGAGAGGCAGTTGGGAGAGTCAGACCTGGAAAAAATCGAAATTGCCGGGGATTATGACGCCCCGCCCCCGCTCCGCAACTTCAAGCTGCCCAGGAGATTTCGGAGTTCAAGGAAAAGAAATCATGCCATACTGGTAAAGCTGATTGATTTCTTAAAGACCAGACCCCGGATCAAGCTTAAGCTCTGCAAGAACTGCAATATGTGTGTCGAGAGTTGCCCGGTGCAGGCCATAGACCGGGAGAGCAAGAGAATTGATTACAACTCCTGTATCGAGTGCATGTGCTGTCACGAACTCTGCCTGCACAATGCGGTCGAATTAAAGAAGGACAACCTGATAGCTGAGGTTTTTACCCGTCTTTACCGCGGGACATACAGTTAGGACGCTTTTTTCACCGCATCGAACACCGGGTTACAATAGTTGCGGCCTCCCGTCCTTATGACCTCCCTTAAATTATCCAAGATGGGCTATTGACCTTAACGTTACGTAAAGGTATATAGTTGTTGGTGGGAGTGACGGCGATGGAATACACCATACAGAAACTGGCCAGTATGGCAGGCATCAGCAGCAGAACGCTACGGTATTACGACGAAATCGGGCTTCTCAAACCGATTAGGATCAGTTCCTCCGGTTACCGGATCTATGGTCCGGCCGAGGTCGATCGGCTGCAGCAGATCCTGTTCTATCGAACCCTGGGAGTGCGTCTGGAAAGCATCAAGGACATACTGGATGCACCATCCTTTGATGCACTAACGGCCCTGAAAGAACATCGCCAAAAACTCCTTGAAAAAAGGCAGCAGTTGGACCTGTTGATAGCCAATGTTGAAAAAACCATTGCTGTGACCGAAGGGAGGAACAGTATGAGCGATACCGAAAAATTCAGGGGATTCAAGCAAAAGCTGATTGAAGAAAACGAACAGAAATACGGGGAGGAAATCAGGGCCAAGTACGGCGATGAAGCTGTAAATAAGTCCAACGAGAGATTCATGAGCATGACTGAGGAGCAATACCGGGAATACGAAAACCTGGAGGCCGGCATTATTGAAACGCTTAAGGAAGCCTTTGCCACCGGTGATCCGGGTGGAGAACTGGCGCAGAAAGCGGCCGATTTGCACCGCCAGTGGTTGAGCTTTACGTGGAACAACTACAGCAAGGAGGCTCATGCCGGACTGGCCCGGATGTATGTGGATGACGAGCGATTTACCGCATACTATGACCAGCACCAACCGGGTCTGGCCGCATTCCTGCGGGATGCGATCCTGCTCTACACGGGCACGAAGAAATAAGGGTGTCACGGGGACGGTTCTGTTGACACCTTTTGGGGGGGTGTCAGGGGGACGGTTCTCGTGACACCCCGCCGGTTTCTGTGGTTATAGCCTGCTTGAATGGCCGGGTAACCTGTGTTAATATTAATGCGGTAATAATAGATACTGGAGGTTGGAAATGCACAAGCGCACTCTGGCATAGTTTAATACCTGCAGGACAAGAGAAGAAGCCACATTTGTGCTTTCTGCTGTTCTGCCGTGGCCAGACGCTTGTTGCTCTTTATCCAAATATTAAACTGCCATCCCAGGCCGCTTTAGGTTGATAATGAATGCTGTGCATGGCTGTAAGTGACAGGTGTCGCTTGCAGCCTTCATTTTTTTTGGAGGTGAATCTATGCTGCTTGGCTGTCGCAATATCAAAAAATACTATGGGGATCGAAAAGTATTAAATGGAGTAAACCTGGATGTACACCATAGAGACCGTATCGGTTTAATCGGGCGGAATGGAACCGGTAAGACTACCCTGGCTGACATCCTGACCGGAAACCTGGATTATGATGAGGGCACCATCATAACTCCCCGAGAAAAGATGAATTTAGGTTACCTGCGGCAGGAAGAAAACCACTTTGAGCTGCTAGTAAGCGTGTTAAACAACCGGGACGGGCTTAACGGTGAGTTCCAGCGCCTAGCCAGCCATCTGGGTATAAACCGGTTGGGGAACTGGGAGGAAGAGCGCCTGAAGAACATCAGCGGTGGCGAAAAGACCAAGTTGGCCCTGGCCAGGATCTTTGCAGCCCAACCGGACCTGATTATCCTGGACGAGCCGACTAATCATATGGATCACCACGGAATAGACTTCATGGTATCAGAACTGGCCGCTTATCAGGGAGCGGTTATCATTATTTCTCATGACCGCTACTTCCTGGATCGCACGGTTTCACAAATAGCGGAACTCGAAAACGGGATCATCAAAGTTTACCAGGGCAATTATACATTGTACCGGGAAGCCAAGAAGAAAGAACGGGAAAGCCAGCTTCAGACCTATAACTCTCAGCAGAAAGAACAGCAAAAGATTGAAGATGCCATAGCCCGATTAAGGAGATGGTCAGCCAAGGCACACCGTGAATCCCGCGAGAAAGCAAGGCGTATGATTGGTGGCAAGGAATACTATCGAAAAAAGGCTAAAAAGCAGGACCGGGCCGTAAAATCTCAGATTAAACGCCTGGAGAAGATGCGCCGGACAGGTATGGAGCTTCCGCCGCAGGAAGCGGTGGTGAGTTTTAACCTTAGTTCCTGTGAAAAAGGCGGCCGGCGCCTGTTGGTAGCCGATGCCATTAGCAAAGCCTACGGCAATCTGCAGCTATTTCAAGCCAGCTCTTTCTATATCAATCGCGGTGAAAAGGCGGGGGTTTTCGGACCTAACGGTTGCGGGAAGACCACTCTCCTTAAAGCAATCCTGGGCAAGGAAAGTCTGGACGGAGGAAAGATATTCCTGAGTAAAGCCGCTAAGGTGGCCTATGTAAGCCAGGAAGTGCCGCAGGAAGAAAAACACAGCCTTCGGGACCGGTTAGTAGAGCTGCCCTTAGCTGAACAAAAAGATGCCATTCAATCCTTGATCAACTTGGGGATCCCGTACGATCGTTTCCGCGTCTCTCTGGGTGATCTCAGCCGGGGAGAGAGAAGGAAGATTGAACTGGGAATGGCAGTAATGGGCGATTATGACCTGCTAATCCTTGACGAACCCACCAATCACCTGGACCTTTTCAGCCGGGAGGCTCTGGAGGAGAGCCTCATGCAATTTCCCGGCTCTATTCTCCTTGTTACCCACGATCAGTATTTAATGGAACATGTATGCGACCATTTACTGGTCTTCGAGAACAATAAGATTAGCCGTATCGAGGGTCGTCTGCCAAGCTACCTGGCCCGAAGACGAGCCGAAGTGTCCAATACCGGGGTGGATACCGCGAACGGTAATGTTGACAGGCTGTTGCTTGAAACGAAAATCTCCCGGGTGCTCAGTGAGTTAAGCCTCTTAAAACCAGATGATCCCAGTTATCCCGCCCTTGATCAGGAGTACCAAACGCTTCTGCGTATTAAAAGGGATCTATTGTAAGCATTGTAAGCAAAAAAAGTGTCAGGAGAACCGTCCCCTTGACACTCCCTTGACACTTTACAGGGCAATTAGTTTTTCATAACAGGCTCTGATAACCAGGGCATCATATAATGCATTGTGCTTGTTTTCAACACCGGAAAAACCTGCGAGTTCCTCACGGTTGGTTTTCATGGGTTCAAAGCCTTTCATCTTGAGCAGGGTACAGAGGTCATAGCAGATGAAGGACAGGTTGGGCGGGAACTGAAAAATTCCCCCCAGGAGATCACAAAACAGCACCCAGTCAAAAGGAATAATGTCCGCCCACATCTCAACCCAGTCCCACTGGGAGAGCCACTGCCGCAGGGCCTGACGGATCTGCTCAGTGTCGCCCAGGCAGGTCACCAGTTTACCCTCTCCGATATATGAAGGCGGTTCCTGTTCAGGGTTTGACAGCCACAGGTTGTTGATTACATTTTCCTGAAGCCACTCGAAAACCTGGCTCCGGTCATAGTCGGTAAACTCGGCATAAAACATGTTGCCGTCCTCGGCTACCAACCCAATGCTTATCAGAGTAGTATCCCTGCGGAGTCCGGTAAACTCACTATCGAAAAAAACCCTCATGACCATCCTCTCACCCTCATCCGGTTGAAAATTAATTCTCTCACCGCCGACGATGCTGCCAGATCCAAGTAAAATCCAGCAAGGTTGGAATGCCATTCCTTAAACGCCTCTGATTAAATTGTAACACATCGCTTGCCTTCCCCTTTAATTAATTGTGGTGAACAGTTGCACCCCAAGCGACACCAGTTAAGTACTGCCGACATCAGTTGATTACTGTATAATTAGGAAGAAGATAACAAGTCGTGAAAGGATGGTGCATTGTGAAACTCCGGCTGTCCATCAAGATGAAGATCATACTCATGTTTGCATTCGTTATCGTTGCTGGTAACCTGGTTATGGTTTTCTACATGTCAGGGGCCATGAAAGACAAGGTGATTGAAACTGCCCAAGAGAAACTCAAATCTGATCTGGCAATGTCGGCGGCGTTAATTGACGAAATATACCCGGGCCCATGGCATCTCTCAGGTGATCAGATTTTCAAGGGCGGAGTTTCGCTCAACGACAACCATGATGTTGTCGATTTAATCGGTTCCAAAACAGGGGGGACGGTAACCATCTTTCGGGGAGACACCCGGGTAGCAACGAACGTGAAACTGGCCGACGGAACGAGGGCTATAGGGACGAAAGTCTCAGATGTCGTGGCCCAGGCTACATTAGTGGAGGAACGTACATATCTGGGAGAGGCTGAAGTAGCCGGGGTTGTGAACCAGACCATATATGAACCCATTAAAGACGCCAGCGGAAAGGTAATCGGTATCCTTTATGTTGGTGTACCCAATACCCCCTATGAAATAACGGCCGGCGAATTCAGACAAAAAACTCTGGGCTTTGGAGTATTGCAGATGTTGATAGCTCTGGGAATCGCTTTGTTTTTCTCCGGTCGCTTGGCCAACAATATTGTTGACCTCAAAAAGAGCGCGGAGAGCATCGCGGAGGGCGATCTCTCCATAAGTCCTATCATCGACAGACAAGATGAAATAGGCAGCTTAAGTCAAGCCTTAAATCGAATGGTACAAAACCTGCATGAAATGGTGGTTGCGATAGACAACACCGCAAGCCAGCTGGCTACTTCCAGCAATGAATTATTGTCGGCTTCCGAAGAGAGTTCTGCGGTATCTCAGCAAATGGCCGAAGCCATGACATCCATCGCCCGGGGAGCAGCCAATCAATCTCAGGAAATTGCCAGTGCTTCAGCCGTTTTCCAACAGTTATCTCTGGCTACGCAACAGCTGACCAATGCGGCCGAGGCCATGGCAGCCACGGCTGACGATGCGGAACGAGTAACCAAGGAAGGCGCTCTGGCCTTGGAAAAATCGGTGGAACAGATGAAGAACATCAGCCAGAGTACCGAGTACGTCAGCGAAACCATCAACAAACTAACCATAAGCTCCAAAAAGATCAATGATATTTCCGCCGTAATATCGGGGATTGCCGAACAAACCAACCTGTTGGCCCTGAATGCTGCTATTGAAGCCGCGAGGGCCGGGGAGGCTGGCAGAGGTTTTGCTGTTGTTGCCGAAGAAGTTCGAAAGCTGGCCGAACAATCCCAGGAGGCAACCAAACAGATTGCCGCACTGGTCAACGATAATCATGCTCACATTGAAAAGGCCAATCAGGCTATTACGGACGGCGAAAAGGATGTTCTGGCGGGGATAGATGTAGCGAATGCCGCTAATACCGCCTTTGCTGAAGTCGAAAGCCTGACCACCCAGCTGATTCAACAAATCCAAGAAGTATCGACAGCTATTCACCAGATTGCATCCGGCAACCGGGATCTTGTCTCAGCGGTAGAAAAGATAAATACCATCAGCCAGCAAACCGCCTCGCAAACGCAAACGGTCTCAGCAGGAGCCGAGGAACAGCTGGCCGGTATCCAGGAAATCTCCTCGGCTGCCAGCGTGCTTGCTTCTATGGGTCACAGACTACAGTCTCACGTGGGGAGATTCCGTTTGTAACCCTAACTACCCAAACCATACCGGTCACCAATTGGACCGGGCAATATCAGCTCCACCAAAATGCCGGGAGGCTTCTCAGAGATTCCCGGCATTTGGCGTTAATTATCATTCGCGAAGAACCAAAGCGACACGTTATCTGTTGTCTGCCGAAGCATTCAGCCCTTCTCCGTTCAAGCGTCACTCCCACGAAAACGGACCCAGAAGGTGGTTCCCTCAGGGCCGGTATCTACCTTAATCTGGGCGTTGTGGCGGGCAGCAATTCCATAACAGACCGCCAAACCCAAACCGGTTCCATCCTCCTTGGTAGTAAGGAAGGGAGTCCCCAGCCTGTTCAACAACTGCTGGTCGATTCCCAGCCCTTCATCCTTGATATACAGTATGGCATCGCCGTCCTCGGCCCGCGTCCCGATAACCAGGACTCCTCCCGGCGGCATGGCTTCCAGCCCGTTACGACTCATATTGACGATAAGCTGCCGAATCTCTTTCTCATCGATGTATACCATAGGGATCTCATTAAGATCGATTCTCACCTGCTTGTCCTTGTAACTGGCATCTGCCTGTATCATAGGATAGATAAGCTCAATTATCTCATTAAGATTCCCCGGCACCAGTTCCAGGGGTTTACTCTTGGCCATATTCAGATAATTTGAGATGATGGTATTGGCTCGATCCAGTTCCTCAATCATTAAGTCGTAATACTCATGATAGGGACGGCAGTCTTCTCTGGTTTTCAGCATCTGCAGGAAACCCCGTACGGAAGTCATGGGGTTTCTTATCTCGTGACCAATGGAAGCCGCCAGTTCACCCACAATATTCAACCTGTCAAGACGGGCCAGTTCCTGTTCATAGTGCTCGGCCTCTTTACGCTGAGTAATATCCTTTAAGGTACCCTCAAAATAAAGAATCTTGCCCCGGTCGTCATACACCGCTCGTACATCTTCGGAAACCCAAATCGTAGTGCCGTCCCGGCGTGATATCTGGCGTTCTATCCCGGTCTTGACCGGTAGGCCGTTTAACAACTCTTTATAATCAACCCCTGCACCAGTGGAGATCAGTTCCTCCGGTTTGTCATATCCGAGTATCTTCGCCAAGGCCGGGTTGACCAGTATATAGCGCCCCTCAGTGGTGATAAGATAGATCCCTTCGGTAGCATTTTCAAATATTGAACGGTATTTCTGTTCTGATTTTTGTATTTTGCCACAGAGTTCGACATTCTCCAGGGCCACGGCAACCATGCCGGCCAGGATCTTCAAGGCCTTAACCTTCCCTAGAGGAAAGGTATGGCCATTTTTTGAGGTCAAATTAATCATACCCACCCCCCTGCCTCTGGCCATAAGCGGGATGGTAATGAATGACTTGTCCTTCAGATAGGGGTTGCTCGGCTTTACAGAAGCATCAACGAGCCTCTCCCAGCCTGTTGGCTCGTTCGCAAACCCGGCATCATTGATTGGAGACGAACTTATTTTCCCCGTGCGGTTGGAAAACTGAGAGCTCCGCACCAGCGCGGTATAAAATTCTCCACTCTCGTCGTCACGCAGGAGGATGGTAACCATATCCGCCCCACACTGATCAATAAAAGCATCTGCAGTCTTATTAAGGATAACGTTTTTATCAAATGAAAAAGAAACTGCCAGTAAAAGATCGTCCAGGGCCTTTGATTCCCGCAGTTGAAGTTTCTCACTGTTCAATCGCTTCATCTCCATGGCCTGAGACAATACCGGCAGTACCGTTTTAATATCAAAAGGTTTTAAGATAATATCAACTGCGCCCGCTCTCAAGGCTTTGACTGCGGCTTCGACTGTGCCGAAATCGGTCATAACAATACAATAGATGCTGGAATCTACTTCCAGAGCCTTGTTCAGGAGCTCAATTCCATTAATATCAGGTATCTCCAGGTCCAGTAGCAGGATATCACATCTTTGTTCCTTCAGTGCTTCTAAAGCTTCCATCCCTGAGTTAAAACCGGAAACCAGATATCCCCGCTCATCCATTGACTCCCACAGGGCGCGTAAACGCTCTTCTTCGCCGTCGACCACCAGGACACGAGCAAAATCATCCATGCTGTTGACCTCCAATGCACCAGCCCACCGATTTAAGTCCACTTTTGTTCTCTCTTAATCCTACCCTATAATGGAAAACTGCTCTCAATACCAACGGTGGTGTCGTCATCAAACCATACCTTGAATTATCCCTTGTGTCAGGCCACAGTGCAGCACCTCCAATAAATGCAAAAACCGGTGTGTTTGCTGCTAAACTCTATTGTTTACTGCTGGGGAGTTGCGATTTTGAAAGATGATAAGCTTGATTTAATAACACCTGCATATATAGCTTGGCGACATAGTATAGAAGATCCAGTATGCCAGAAAAATAGGTATCTAGTTATCAAAGCATGCTTCTGCCTCGCAGCATCGTAGTCTTTAAGCACACTGCGAATATGCCCCACTATCATTCTACTAATAATTCTCCAAAAGTTTCTATGAACCCTTTTTGGTTAATTTTCGATAATATATCGAAGAATGGGGGGGATAAACAACTTATGTCCACTGTTAGTCCCTGTCAAGATTAAGTGGGTAAACTCCCGCATAGTTTATTTCCCAACCTCATGCAGTTCGATAACTAGCAGCTTGTGTGAATAACCATGCATAAAAATACTTTTACAAGAAGGAATATCCCTTCAAATAGCGAATTATCCAATATGAAGAAATTTAGAGAGTACGACCAACATCAGAT
>FZPS01000162.1_pt11 | contig 125170 bp, 99 predicted proteins | sample 1817821 | NCBI WGS metagenome assembly FZPS01 (sample SAMEA104158645, study PRJEB21678) | metagenome | place: Germany | collected 2015-04-21
ATCTTCTATTTGGAAGAATTCAGCATAACTCTCTACCAAAGCAATAAGACCTTCAATGTCGATGAGACCTTTGCCAATGGATACTTTCAAGTATTGACCATTAAAAGCTTCAAAGATTATTTCAGGTACTGGGATAATTTCAGCAAATTCTTCATAGGTAAAGAGACCATAAGTTTGGATATCTGCTTGGAATGCGATTTGTTCGTATTGCAATGAAGTTGCATCTATTTCAAAGATATTGATTAAGCCTTCCGTAGCGCCGGGCATTGAAAGCATTCCGTTTACATAAAAATTCAAATGAGAGAAAGTAACAGGACTCCAAGCAGTTGTTTGCTCGGTATAGATTTGTACATCTACCAATTGAACGTTTTGCCATATCATATTGCCATATTCATCTGTTGTTTGCTTATTAAACCAATCTCCAATATACTGGGTCGATTCACCGTCCCGAATAAACACATATTCATTTAGCGTTGCATTCCAAAAGGCGTGTTCGTAAATAACTTTAATATCAGTGCCATCAGAGAAATACAAGTGTATTATCTCATATGTATCCAATGGATCGCTGTCCATAAATACCATAGGAGCAACATCAAAATCCCCAGTATGATGATTCCAAACAAGTAAAAAGTCATCCATTGTTAACAACTCAACTGGTTTTTGGGTACCGTCTGCGAGGGTAATTAATGTGCCTTCGGCTACGCAAAGAGGGGGGGGTTCAACAATAAAAGTAAATGTCTCTACATCCGTATCCGTCCAAGATGCACGATTCATAACACTAGTGAGAGTCAAAGTATATGACTGCGTGCCTGGCAGCGACAAATCTGCGGTATTGATTGTAAAAGAAGTATTTCCAAGCGAAACATTATTTAATATACTAACACTGATTGTGCTAACATGACTATCATTCCCTTCAATTTGCATAATTGAATCCGTAGCGTCAAGCTTTAATTCAAATGTAACAGTGCCATTTATTGCGGACCAAGCATTATGACTTGATTTTGTATCAAGCCAAAAAGAAAGCTTTGAATCTTCAGAAAATACCATTGTATTTGTCGAGTCCACCTCAAACGCAGTTGGGTCTGAAACAAACATATCCACTTTTCCATTCCAATAATAAGTGCTTCCATTGTAACCAAAATTATTAAATACACGTGTCATTGTTGAAGCGCTTCTTAGTGCATTATAAGCATTTACTGTACCACCTGTTACGCAGAGACCATCTAAAGATGTAATTTTATCAACGCTATTTTCTATTATCCATTTTATTTGAAAAGGGGTGAATGAAGAATTGTACGATTTTAATAAAGCCGCCGTACCCGTTACGTGTGGTGCCGCCATTGATGTACCAGACATATCACCATAAGTATCATTAGGAAGTGTGCTATGAAATTAAGCCACCTGGTGCAAAAAGGTTGACAGAATTTGCCCCAAAATTTGATGTGCCTCTACGATTACCGTCTTCATTAATTGCACCAACAGAAATAACATTATCAAAATGTGTTGAATAACCTGCTGGATATTGAGGATTATTATCAGTATTATTACCATCATTCCCAGCAGAACAGATTATTAATCCTGCATAATTACTTATTGCTGCAGCATGACTAGAATTATATGGTGCATTGGTACCGTCTGAGTTAAGATATAGAAAACTTGCATTAATAATCGGAACATTGTTAGAATTAGCGCGTGCTATACTAACTACAAAATCGTTTCTGTCAAGAAGAAGAAACTGTACAGCTGCAATACCTGATATTCCTGTATCATTATCGGAAATAGCACCTATAATTCCTGCTACATGTGTACCATGATTTGTTGCTCCAGTAGTAAAGCTTTCTTGTAAAAAACGCCCATCTAAATCTTCGTGGTCCTTTTGGGCTCCAGTTTCAAACAGTCCCACTCTAACAGAATTATCTCCACGCTCAATATCCCATGCTTGTGGAGCATCTATTCCATATGTACCGTTTAGACCCCATTGAAGGCCATAATCCGGATCATTGGGAGTCCAATCATCTACCGCTTCATAATTATTAAATGGTGTTGCTGATAGAACTATATTAGATTTTGAGAATTCATCAATAGCTTGAAGAACTTTTTCTTTACCATACTTACTAGGTTTTAAATAAACATCCAATATTTGATGAAATGAGTCTTCATTCCATAATGGATTACTTTTTATTTCTTCTGCAGAAATCCAACCTTCTATTGATTCAATTTCTAGATTTTGCACATCTTTTTAAGTTGTTCAAAAGCAGTTTTTTCATTTAATTCTAAACTGTACTTGTGTTTAATAATAACCTGCAGTCGACTTTCTTCGAAATCCTCATCTATTGAAACTGCTCTATTATAGTGCATAATCGCTTTATCTACATCATCTAGATATAAATTTCCACTATCAGCAAAGGCAGTGGTTGTTGAAGTTACTAGAATGCTACACAGTATTAATGCAAAAAGTATTATAAATACTATTATAAATCTACTATTCTTTTCTTTTAACATAATTATTTCCTCCTTTATATTAATTAATAATAATCATAGTCTTTCATTTTTCCCTTGATAATTTGCACTGTCTCAACCTTATCCGCGCCTTCGACATCTTTTGCATCTACCTCAATAAGGTATGCTTGCCATGATGCCACATCATCTACTGCTGTTAATTTTGGCCTTGCCATAATTACTTTTATTGTATCACCTTGAATACGCAAAGAATCGATCTTAATTGGGTAACCGGCTGATTTATAATAAAAAACTAAAATAAGCGCCTTTTCCTGAAAGTATGAATCATCGTATTCTCTGATCTTTTTGCTTAACTCCCAATGATAATCTGTGTCGCTTTCGTTAAAAAACGGATAATCATTTTCATTGCTTAAATTGATTAATTCATCTAAAGAATCTACCTTTTTAGTTAAATTATATTGTGAAAGCTCTGATACACCATAACTATATCCTGTAGCATAAACATTAAAAACTAGAGACTTGCCTGCTATTTCAACGCCATTCCCATTGCAAGCTGTAAATGCTAATATAACCATAACTAGAATCACCCCCAAACAAATCATTTTTTTAATCATAATAAAACTCCTTTATATATTTGATTATGATACATTATATTCTACCTAAAGAATATCATCTACTGTATTTTTCAAACTTTTGGAATCTATCTTTTTCTCAATGAATGTTTTAATTATATCCCCTAATTTACTTATACCATAAATCTAATTTTGTTGTCAATACTTTTTTTCAAAATATTAATCATTCTTTAATTGAACAAAAAGAGCAACAAGCTGTTACCCTCGCCGCTCTTATCCTTGATACATTACCCCAATATCTCGCCTAATTTGTCTGCTGCTGCTCTGTCGCTTGATTGTATCATATGTGCGTAGATATCGGCTGTGACCTTTGTGGTGCTGTGTCCTGCTCTTGCTGATACGGTCTTGAGCGGCACTCCCGCTGCTATCTGTAACGAAATATTCGTGTGCCTAACGTGTTTTATATTATTTCTTCATCTTCTTACAATCTTGATTGTTGTTATAATGGCAGTTTCACCTTCAGAAAAACAAGAGCTTCATTATAATTAACTGCGCCTACCTCTGCCAAGATATATGCATATGTATTCGTAGAATTAATAGTTATACAAGAGTACCCTGAAGCTCCGTTATACAACTGCTTTATTTTCCAATTATAACCATTGTCCTTAGATACAGCAATGCTCAAATTACCTCTGGTAAAGAAATCATTAGGATAAGAAATATAGACATGATCGCTATTATCTACATCAATTGATGCCATACATATTGGCGTCTTCAATATAGTTTCATAGCCCTTGATATACCAGCTTTCTCCACTATCATTGGAATAAGATAATCTCTGGTATTGCTCGCTATGCCAATCACTACAACCAGTGTTATCTCTAGATACCATTATTAATTCTCCACTACTTAGTTCTGCTATCTCACATTCATTTCCAGCGCTAGCATTTTCCCCTCTAGCCCATGTTAAGCCACCATCATCGCTAAAATAAGCAAAGCTAAAGCCCGCATTGCTACATGGTATTACTAACCTACCTGCATTAGCTCCATATTTCAATTGTATACCCTTTCCAGGTCCTACCATAATAGTATCAGCGCTAACACCATCTGCTCCACGATTACCAATATCATTTACTTCTAATGAATCAATGATAAACGGTTCTCCCCAATCTATAGATAATTCATCATTTATTATGCCTTGAACATTATAAGTTTTATAATGAAAATCACTCTCATGACTTGCTATCATGTGAATTAGGTTAATCTTTGCTGTTTGATAATCATACAAAATGGTAGGGTTGCCAACCTTTCCTACCTTGCCATAACTCTCCATATAGGACAACACTATATTTAGATCGCTCCAAGTATTCCCTCCATCAATTGATGTCTTCATAACAATATCAATATAACCTATATCGTGTGAAGAATTTTTTCGACCTTCTGCCAAAGCTATAAGATAATCCTTTTCAATAGCAACCTCAGTGGTTTGATTTATTTCATTCTTATCTATAGCCACAATTGCCGGTATTCTAAATGTATTATATCCTCCTTCACCATCATTAAATAAAAATAACTCTTGACCCTCTATATTGCTAAACTCCCTATAGCCTTGAGTGTTTGCCCAAATAATGCCGCTGACCATAAATAATACCAAAAGGGCATTGATAATAACTATATTAGGCTTTCCATTTCCTTTAACTATAAATTTAACTGCATTAAACCCTAAGGGTATAAGAGTTATTGTCATTCCCACAATAAATAAAACACTTACTAATGTAGATAGTGTCAAAGGCTGAAAATAGTCAATTATCAATGATTTCAAAGTAATAATAATAAATAGCGTTAAACTTATAACTGCTATAGTTATAGCCAACCACCCAAGCTTTTTGCTATCTAAATTAATAGCATTCTTTTTGATAACTGTCACAACCAACATTGAAATCAATATTAACAAAAATATTATCAACAAAAAGGCTGGATTAAAAATAATTGCTCTATTAATAAATACAAAAAGAGAACTGGTTGCTATAAGTATAGCTATGCCTGTTATTATAAAAAGTTTTATAAAAGGAATTTTGAATTTCACTAGACCACCATTATAAATAAATATTTATTGCTACATTTTATCATTCTTTACTAAAAATGTAAATAATTGAATAAGTAACAATGTATCTAAATTAAAAATAGCGACAAGCTTCTACCCTCGCCGCTCTTATCTTATATATTACCCTAATATCTCGCAGTGAACCTTTGAAAATATGTGCAGGGTTATTTATTGCTAACAAATATAAATTTAATGGTTTATTATAATTGTTTTCTCAGACTTATTATCCATAAAAACATGAGTAGCACAAGAGATACAAGGGTCAAATGAGCGTATAATTCTGCCTATCTCAACTGGATCATTTTCATTTTTTATATATGTCCCAATTAAAGCCCTTTCTCCTGTTCCCTTGAATTTATCACCTTGCGTGGATAGATTCCAAGCAGATGGTGTAATAATCTGATAATTAGAAATAACGTTGTTTTCTATTGTTAGCCAATGACCTAAGGCTCCTCTTATTGTATCGACAAGACCTTTGCCCTTTGCTTGATTAGGTATGCTGTATTTTGATTGCACATCTACATTGGGTATTAGATTTTCCAGTAAAGTAAACATTATTGATACTATTTTCTTTGCCTCAAGAACTCTTGCTATGGTTCTGTCCATCATAGAAATTCCATTCCTGTATTCTCCGCAAAGCCACTGTCTTGCAAGAGGACCTGTTTCAAAAGGCATATTCTTGTATCTGGGCGCCTTTATAAATGAATAAGCGTTAGGCTTAGTCATATCCGGTTTTGTCACGGGAATATGTTCTCTATCTTCACTGCCAACTTCTTTATACCAGGCGAAATCTATTTCTTCATCTATAAAATCAGGATTGAGCCGCTCAATTTCATTTGCTGATTTGGTGTAGACTGAAGGCTCAAGATACAGCGTTCCTAGTTGCTGATAATTATTAAAACAGCCATAGCTTAACAGGTTTCCATATCCTTTTCCCATATCAAAATAATCATTATAATATTTAGCTATCAAATAAACATCAGGTATCATTATATCTTCAATAAAACTCTTAATTGATGTTAATATAGACTTTATTTTAATTATTTTATCTGTAGTTGCTTGGGTGGTTATACCGCCAATAAATACACCGTGATTATGTGGAGCTTTCCCTCCTAGCACTGCAAGCATTTCATGCGCGCTTCTACTAAATTCAAGTGAAGCAAAATAGTCACTCGCAATCTTATCATTAATATCTTTAGGCAATCTAAAGTCACTATGCTCTGTTCGCAATAAAGGATATTTATTGGGCAGCTTTACAAAGTCGGGAATTGTATATTGATAAAAATGTCTTAAATGATTTTGCAGATATTCTGCGCAATGCAAAATATCTCTCAAATATCTACCTTGCTCTAAGGGAACAATATTGAGGGCATCTTCTAGTGCAAGCGAAGACGCTATAGAATGAGCGGTAGAACATATACCGCAAATCCGCTGTGTGAAATAAACAGCGTCGAAAGGCGCTCTGCCTCTCAGCATTTCTTCAAAACCTCTGAACATCAAGCCTTCAGTTTTGGCATCAATAATCCTTTTATTCTCTACTATTACCTCAATCTGCATGAAACCGCTGATTCTTGTAACAGGATTAACTATGATTTTCTTTCTCATTCAATCCTCCCTTGTCGTATCATATCTGATAAAAGGCATCATAGCGTCAGGGAAACCAAATTGAGAGCATCCGATACATGGCGCGTCATCTTTTATCGGCCAATTCACATACTTATTCCATTGTCTTAACGGACAATCAATACGGGTAACAGGTCCTCTGCATCCTAACTTAAACATACAGGTCTTATCTCCAAGCTTCTTTGCAAAAATTCCTTTTTCGAAATATGATCTTCTAGGACATATATCATGAAGCAGTGTGCTATAAAATAAAGTAGGTCTGTCTCTTTCATCTAATTCAATATCGCCAAATAATAAAATACTTGCAAGAGTGCCCATAAACCAGTCTGGATGACAAGGACAGCCCGGCAATTTTATCACCTTTCTATCAAGCAAGCTTTGCACACTAACGCAATTAGAGGGATTTGGTCTTGCGGCTGATACGCCTCCGTGTGTAGCGCAAGCGCCTACTGCTATTACATGTCTTGCTTTTTCACCAAATATTTTTACCGCCTCCATTGCGGTAAGAGGCTTTCCTTGCAATCTTCCTATAACATTAAACAGTCCGTCGTTTCTAGTGGCGATTGCGCCTTCCACTGCTAGTATATACTCTTTATCCAGCAGCCTAAACAATACATTCATAGCAAAATCGCCCTCTGATACAGATAGGCTGTTGTTATAGTAAAAATTGGTCATATCATTTATTAAATATGTAAAATCAGGATTTGAGCCGTTGAGAAGAGATATAATATTTCCTGAACATCCGGTTGTCTCAAGCCATATCAGATTGACTTTTTTTATGTTTCCTTCAGAAAATTTGCCTTTAGCTTTATCGATCAGCTCTTTGGCTTTATTTAACCTAAAGTTATATTCAGGACAATTATTACTCATTAACTCAAGACTCCTACCACCTCTAAATTATTTAATATAGGTTGACCCGCATGGCACGATGTAAAAGATTCCGTTACATCTGTTCCCGCTTGAAGTCCAAAGTGTGTGCCTGCAGCCCATGTCGCATTGTTTGTAACATTATATACTATTCCATTTACTGCAATATATGCTGGATTTCCATCTCTACCGTCATAAGTTGACAGCTCTTCCAATGTGAAAGTTCTTTGGTTTCTTGATGAAGGCGACTCTTGTATGGGTATTAAATTTCTTTCTATTTCCTGAAGCGGTCTTTCAAAAATTGAATTTGAGCAAATTTTTTCCAATAATCCAATCTTTCGTTTCAATCTACCCAAAATAATATTTCTGGTGTAGACACAAGGTATAACATATAATAAATCAATATCACTATATATTTCATCTATTATTCCATTTTTATTTTTCATTTTTATGTATTTTATAAATCCCTATAATTAATACTTCATAATATTCTATAGGTTGCTATGAATGTGTAAATTAACAAATTCTTGGAAGCATTTTCCCTTCGAGCATTGGTATAATCCGTTTAGTTCCGATTTCTGTTTTAATATAAACCATAGATGAGCCTTCATCTATTACTGAGCCTAAAACAACAGCTTCATCAAAACCATTTTTTTTAAGCAGTTTCAATATTCTATCGCCATAACCGCCTTTGACAAATATCACCATTCTTCCTTCACTAGCTAGATATAGAGGGTCTATACCTAAGATGTTGTTAATTGCCATTACTTTATCTTTAATAGGTATTGATTGTTCAGTAATTTCAATGCCTACCTTCTCGCTCGGAGCTATTTCGTTCAAAATAGTAGCAAGCCCTCCCCTTGTTGGGTCTTTCATTAGCTTTACATATTTGATATCTTCACCGAGAATATTTATTATACCATTCAAAGGCATGCAATCGCTGATTAAATCTGTGGTAAATTTCATAGCTAGTCTGTCTAACATTATCGCTGATTCGTGTTCTGCTATTCCGCCTGTTATTATAATCTCATCACCTAATTCTAAATTCTGATATGAGAAATGCTCGCTTACCTGCCCTATGCCTGAAGTATTTATATACAGACCATCAACAGAACCCTTTTCCACAACTTTTGTATCACCTGTCACAATTTGAGCGCCAGTCTTATCACAAATTTCTTTCATTGATTTCACTATTCTCTTCAAATTATATATGCTAAAACCTTCTTCAATAACAAAACCTGCGCTAATATATAGAGGTGATGCGCCAACTGTTGCAAGGTCATTAATCGTTCCGCATATGGATAATTTCCCTATATCACCGCCTCTGAAAAACAAGGGTTTTACTACAAAACTGTCAGTTGTGAAAGCTAGCTTGTTTGCATTATTAAAAATATAGGAATCCAAACTTATACTTTTGGGATTATAAAGATAAGAACTGAAAATATCTTGAATAAGTTTAGAGGTATGATAACCGCCATCGCCATGTGATAAAAGAATTTTATCTTCCATATGAATCTCCATATTTATAATAAGCTGCGCATGCGCCTTCAGATGTCACCATACAAGGGCCAATGGGTTTATCCGGAGTGCATTCTTTGCCAAAGAAAACACATTGTTTAGGAGATTTCAATCCTAATAGTATTTCTGAACACTTACACTCATAACTTTCAACATTTTTTAGCTGTATGCCTAATCTTTTCATTGCGTTATACTCATCATACTCTTGTCTTATGGTTAATCCGGATTGTTCAATTACTCCTATTCCACGCCAAAAACCCTCAGCCTTTTCAAAAACCTTATTCATAACGGAAAGGGCTTTTGTGTTGCCTTCCTTTCTAACACATCTTTGGTATAAATTGTTTAATTTGAAGTCTTTTTCGGTAATTTGTTTTAATAGCATTGTTATTCCCGAAATTATATCTAAACTTTCAAAACCGCATATTACCGATGGGATATTATAATCCTCACTTACAAAATTAAAGTGATTTGAGCCTGTTATCGTTGCGACATGTCCTGGCAATATTAGTGCATTTATCTTGTTTAATTTATTATCTAATATATATCTTAATACCGGTTCCATAACCTTTAAAGCTGTAAGAAAAGTTATATTATTGATATTTTTACTTTGTGCTTCAATAACTAAAGATGCTATTATTGGCGCAGTGGTTTCAAAGCCGAAGGCGGCAAAAACAATTAGTTTATCCTTATTTTCGTTTGCAATGTTAAGCGCTTCTTTAGGCGAATAAGCAATACTGATGTTATTATGAGAATTCTCTTTTATTCTATAGTTTATAATATCGCCGAAGCTAACCAAAATGATATTGTTATCTCTTGATATGTCCATTAATAAATCTATATAAGAATCATCAGTCACGCAAACAGGACAACCAGGCCCTGAAATCAATGATATATTTTCAGAGAGAAGCTGTTTTATACCAGATTTAGCTATAGCTCTTGTATGCGTTCCGCATACTTCCATAATCTTTATTTCAAGTTCAGAGGCTTTGGATATGTAAATATTAAGATACTCCAGCATTTCTTTATTTATCATTTTCAGCCTTTAGTTCTTTTAAATAAAAATCAGAAAGAAAATGGTAATAATTCATATCTATCTTTTCTATTGCATAACCAGCATGAACAATAACCATATCATTGATGCAAGGCTCTTCTAATAAAGAGATATCTATTTTTTGCCTTATTCCCATAATATCGGCTATTGCATAATTGTCTTCAATGTCGATTAATTTAGCGGGTATTGCAAGGCACATTTTTCGCCTCCTTCAATCTTGCTGCTGCGACAGCTATTTGACCTAATGATATTCCGCCGTCATTTATAGGTGTTTGTGTATTATAATAAACGTCATATCCATCCTTAATAAGACCCTTTGATATTCCTGAGAGAAGATAAGTGTTTTCAAAAACTCCACCGCTTAAAATCACTTTTTTTATTCCGCTTTCTGAGGATATCTTTTTCACCAATTCAAGGGTAGAATTAATGATTGTATTGTGAAACTTGGCTGATATTACTGAACGGTCTATATCTTTATCAATATCTTCCACAATTCCCATAAGTATTTTTTTATAATCTATTCTATATGTATTGCCAGTAATAATTTCATATTGGTAACAACCTGAAACTCTTTTATCAATAATGCTTTCTAATTCAATAGCCGCTTGGGCATCGTAAGAGACTGTATGGATCTGTTTCACGAGCGCAGAAACGCAATCAAATAAGCGGCCCATACTTGAAGACGCTGTGCAATTTATACTGTTATTGATAGCAGATTCTAATATCTTGAAATCAGCTAAGTTTATACCTTTAATATATTTTTCCGAAGATATTTTAATAGAATATAGATAAGAAAAGGCGCATCTCCAAATTTTCTTAACCGCTTTATCATACCCTTGTATATTTACATAACTCCAATGACCCGCTCTTTTAAAATTAGATCTGTTACCTACTAGAAACTCACCACCCCAAACAGCGTTATCCAAGCCTAAACCCGTGCCGTCATAAATTACGCCAATTACTTCTTCGTCCAAATTGATTTCCGCCATGCAGCTTGCCATATGCGCATGATGATGTTGTACAAAAATTCTTTCTTGTGACATATCTCTTGCTATAATGCTTGTTGAATAACCGGTGTGAATATCACAAACAACATAATCCGATTTGACATTATAAAATCTTAGCATTCTAGCTATGGTATCAAGATAATCTTTTCTGCTCTTTAGATTATCGACTGCGTTAAAATATTGGCTTAAATGAGCATATCCTTTATGCAATAAGCAAAATGAAACTTTCTGTTCTGCTCCTAAAGCAAGTATTTTTTCCTCTGAATCCAGCGCTATATCAAAAGGCGCTATGCCTCGTGCTAGTCTTGATACCATTACTTCGTTACATACAACCTTAACAACGGAGTCATCTATGGGCGTAGTTATCTCTCTGTTGTTATAAAGAAAATAATCAGCAATTCCCTTTAATCTGTCAAAGGCATAATCGTCTTCATAACATATGCCTTCTCCGCTAATGTTTCCGCTTGTCATTACCAGATATTTAATATCGGAATCAAAAAATAGATAGTCCAGCGCAGAATTTGGAAGCATTAGTCCAAGTATGTTAAGGTTTGGGGCAAGGATATAAGGCAAGCTTATTTCTTGTTTCTTATCCAATAACACAATGGGTCTAATATGACTTTTCAGCGCTTGTTCTTCTTGTTCGTTTACATAGCATATTTCTTTTATGCTATCAATGTTCTCTGCCATAACCGCCAAAGGCTTATGGGGTCTTTTTTTTCTATCTCTTAATATGCTTATGGCTTTTTCATTCTCCGCGTTGCATACAAGATGGTATCCGCCAATCCCCTTAACGGCGATGATTTTTCCTTCTTTCAAGTATATTCTAGACATTTCTATGAGATTGCCAGATAAAGTTTTGCCACTATTATCAATTAGCTTAAGAACAGGTCCGCAATTGGGACAGCAATTTGTTTGCGCATAAAATCTTCTGTTTATATTATTAACATATTCATCTTTACACATCTTACATTGAGCATACTTATTCATTGTAGTGTTTTCCCTGTCGTAGGGAAAATCATTTATTATTGAGTATCTAGGACCGCAGTATGAGCAATTTGTAAAAGGGTAATTATGCCTTCTATTATTTTTGTCCTTTAATTCCTCAAGGCATCTCTCGCATAAGGCTATATCTTTAGGAATATTACCTTTATTTTTGTTATCAGGTATGCCTTTCAATTTTGAAATCTTCATAATAGAGATAATTTGCATCAATAATATCTAACTTTTCTATATTTGAGCCTGCTAAGTTAATGTTTTTCAGCTCGTTAATAAACTTCTCTAAACTATGTTTTGAACCAATAATATCTATAATAACAGTAGTTGCGGCATTACAAACTTTTCCTTTTAAATCAAGTGACAATGCGAGATTATATATATAAGGTCGCATTCCTACGCCCTGAACCGCGCCTGTAAGATATACTATTTTTCTTATAACATTTGTCACTATTGACCTTCTACTTCTTTTATTACAGCGACTAAAGGCTCCAGCTCTGTTCTTTCAATAATTATTGAAGTATTCTCTGTTATCAATTCGCATTGCCTTGAAATAAAAATATCCTGCAAAGACTTATCATTAACATGGCTGTCTGTATTTACTTCAATTACTATTTTGTCTACTTGCTGTATATCCTTTTCCGTACATAGGCTTTTTATTCCTTCATATAATCTCTCTATTAAAAACGTATCATGCATTTACAAAACCCTCCGATATAGCTTTAATTATTTTTTCTATCTCATTACATAAATCTATGAATTTTTTTGTCAGCTCATTACTTAAACCCAGACCAAAATTAATCTCTTCCACTTTTATGCCAATAAGATATCCTTTAATGTTTTTGTTATATAGTCGGCATAAATGCAATACATCACTATCATGATTTGTCTTATTAGAAAATGTGTTTTTTGATATATCTTCAAGATTATAAACCTTTATATAGCCTATTTCTTCATCCTGAATTATCGCATCAACTAGAATTATTATATCTTGGTCAGAAATCTGATTGTAAGCGTACATTGCATCTGTTTCGGCTATAATATATTCAATATGAGATTCATTATTAATTGCTCTTTTTGTCAATTCTCTAACAACGTATACTGCTACGCCATCATCTGTCATCAGCGTATTTCCAATAGCTAATACTTTAATCATTCTAAAGCCTTCAAGTAGTCACGGTTATTTTCTATTATATGTTTATTTTGAAGAGGATAAGGAAGGTTTTCCACTACTGTTTTAGTTAAATTATGGGATAACATTATTCCCTTATTGGTCAATTTATTCTTTTTTATAAAGCCACATATTCTTAATATCAACAAATACGTTTTCATATAGAATGGTAGCTTTATGTTATTATTGATTTCTAAATCATACAACATTCTGGAGAAATGTCTCCAGATGTCCGTATTTTTATCCTTTATGGATATCAACGCATAATGTTTGTTTTCATTATGGTTTTTTAAATATACAGATAATTCAGGGTTTACTACCTTATAATTATCATATGTGGAAAATGCGGCTGGACCAAATCCAATATAATCTTCAATTAGTTCATCTCTTGAAGAGTCATAAATGTCATCTTCAATTGTGAATGTCCATATGCCAGACCTCTTGTAGCCTATAGCCTTCAAAATTGTCCAAGCTTTCTCTATTAGTTGAAACTGTTCTGATTCTTTCATCTTTGAAGAATTTGAATTTGAACCTATCATCATATAAGGATATATTGTTATCTGGCTAGGTTTTTCAATTGAAAGGTTTTTAACATCATTAAGAAATGATTCAGCAGTTTGATTAGCAAGTCCTACCATAAGATCAATATTTACAAACAGTTTAAGCTTTTTGCTTTCAGATATCAATTTAATAATTTTATTATCTTCAGCAATCAATCTTTGAGTATTACTAATAACTTCCTTAGCCATACTTTCAATGCCTAAGCTGATTTTGTTAAAGCCTATTTCAACTAATCCTTTTAGATATTCATTTGTTAATATTGAGGGCAACAATTCTATGCCAAGACTTTGAGTCTCAACCTTCTCTTTTACCTTTGTGATTATGTCTGATAAATCTTTCAAGGAAAGCGTGTTAGGTGTTCCTCCGCCTATGTACATCCATTTGGCGTTGCCTTTAATATCTTTGCATTCTATTTCGTTTGATAACGCTTTAACATATCGGTTTTTTTGTTTCTCATTAAATATTTCTTTATAGAAAGGACAGAAATTACATTTGCTATAACAGAAAGGCACATGTATATATATTCCGAACTCGCCTTTTATTTTATAGTCAGGAACCTGTTCATACCTATATGTAACACCTGAGAAAGCTTTTTTCATTAATTCATTACTTTTTTCTATAATCATTTCAATATTCTACTCTTATATGTTTTTTTATTATTATATTCTTTATAAAAAACTATAGACCCTATTAAAAAAAAGAGTGACAAGGTTCTACCCTCGTCGCTCTTATCCTTATTTTTACTCACGCCGGATGGCGAACATTCGCATGCTGTGTGCGTAACCGGTGACAGTCTGGAAGCCATCGTGCGGGATGTCTTTAAAAACTTATAGGAGGAAACAGACCTGGAAGTAAACGTTAATAAACTGGAGGAATGAGTGATGGACATATTTACTAGTTTTGCACATGAGGAAACTATAAAGAAAATTGAATTCAACGGCAAAGAAATAGCTATGGTAAAAAGCGATGAGATTATAAGTTCAGTAAAAAATCAGAATAGCAACCGCCAATGTATTTGCTGAATAGCAAACAGGGAAAGGAAATCAAGTCTGCTTCTGATGTCCTTTTCTATCTCTTGAAAAAAACATTTTACGCCTTAAAATACCATACCTTGCCATAGGCGTTTTTTTGCTGTAAAATGGTAATATCATTTATTGAGGTATCGTTATGCAAATCTTAAGGAACAAAAGATTTTTATTTATTGGATTTATTACAATTATTCTATTAACCGCTTTGGCTTTGGCTTCTATTGCTTTTGTCTTTTCTTCGACAGAAGTTTCTGTGGAAATATGCGACAAAGTAAGACCTGAAGATTTTTCTATCGAAGACGGGGTTATTTTAATAAAGCATAGGGGCGATATAGTCAAAAAAATTGATGTCAAAAAGAATATGCTTTCCTCAGAAGATTTGAAAAAACTATCAACCCCCGGCAGACACACCGTAACGATAAATTATAAGAAAAATAAAAGCGTGCGTACTCAAGTCAATTTGCTGCGCAGCACTTCAAAGGAAGTTGTGATTGATAAAATACTTGCGGGATTACAAAAAACTGCCGTTTATAACAACATTAACGGAGAATTGGAGCTATCGGCATATTTTCAAAAGTTCAACCAGCCGAGAAAGGACTTTACCCTCTCTTTGAAATTTACGCTTGATGTCGACCAAGATGGAGGGGCGGAAAACTATCTTGGAGTGGAGTTAACCCAAGATGGCGGTGTCTTATTGGGGATATATTATAAGGACGACACTGAATCACGCCCTTATCTTTACCTTAAGTCTGACGGACCTTTTATACCTATAATGGATAAGACACAAAACAAATTATTAAGTGTTTCGGCGGATGAATATTTTGGCGTGGCAAAAGAGCCTAATGAGGGCGAATATTGGACATATAAAGGTGTTATGGATACCTTGATGTCTTTTATTGACGATAAAATGACCGTATCATTAGTGAAAACAGCTTTGAACCTGCTTCTTACCGATGCTGCGGTGGCGGATGACGGAACGGCGGCTACAATTAACATTAATTTCAAAAAGATTCTGGAATGGCTGCCGATAGCGGCGCTTGTGCCCGGTGTGGCGGATATGGCAAATGATTTTTTGAACTCTATTGACGCAGGCTTTAATTTTGTAGAGGCTGTGAGCGGTATAAAAGAACCTCCGCTGTTGCGGATAAAAGCTCTTTTTGAAAATGGGGAGTTAAGGTCTATTGATATGACTGATCTAAAAAATAATAGCAAAGTAAGCAATGCTTTGAGCTTGGATATAGACGATAAAATTCAAGCAGGCTTTAATGTGGAGAAAATCAGCATAAAAGCAGATGACACATGGTTCTCGCTGCCCAAAGACAAGGGACTGGAAAAATGGCAAGAAGGCGATGTGTCATTCGAGAGATGGGTGCTTTTGCAGTATCGCCGTATTTTGGGAGAGCCCGCAAAGCCTCCTAAGCGTCAAGGAATTGAGGAATACCTTGATATCGACTATATCGGCGACGGCAGCCCTTTTCATAAATTAGATATATACCGCCCCGAAATCGCCTTGGGAGAAAAATTGCCGACTATTATACATATCCACGGCGGTGGCTGGGTGCATGGCAGAAAAGAAGACACTTATAGTTATTGTCAATATTTAGCTCTACAAGGTTTTACTGTTGTCAACATAAACTATCATCTCTTGCCGTATGAGGTCTTGCCAGAGCCCATGCAGGATATTTTTGCGGTCTTTGATTTTGTTATGGACCCCCAAAATTCCGAAATTTATGGTATCGATAGAGAGAATTTATTCTTAACAGGCGATTCGGCGGGCGGACATTATGCGATGCTTGCACTTTCAATTCTTGCAGACGATAAGCTCTTAGAGCTATATGGCGTTGAAAGCGATATTAAATTTAATGCAGCGGGCGTCAGCAGTACTGGATTTACATTTACTGAGATATTGAAACTGCCCATACCATTCGCTCATTTTTATGTCAATCAATTCTTTTGCGACGACTTGCCTTATACGGCATATAAAGATGATCCAAGATACAAGGATATGGCAAAAACGCTGAACCTTGAGAACAACAAAATTGAAAAATTCCCGCCGATGTTCGTATCCTCCGCTCATGGAGATATATTCAAGAGCCATTCGGAAAGGCTGGTTGCGGAGCTTGACAAACACGGAGTGGAGTATGTGTACGATTTCCGTAAGAGCGGAGACAAAGACAACCCCGAAAACTTTCTTTTGGGACACGACTTCAACATCTCCGCTCCAGATTGGACGGCAAGCCGTGCTGTCAATAATAAAATGTGCGATTTCTTTAAGAAATATATAGTGTAGCGAACTTAAACAACACTGATAATAAAAAAGCGACTGTTTTTGTTTATTAGTATTTGTGATGCAATAAGAGCTTGGAATAAGAGCTTTTAATGTGTGATATCGTATTAATATTACTATATTTTCACCCAAATGCCTCATACTTGCACAAATGAGTATTTGACACCCATTTTTTTATGTGTTAAACTTTTATTGAGACTTATGTCTCATTTAGAAAAAGGAGCTTATCAGAATGAGAACTAAGAATCTGAAGCTATTGGAAGAGATAGTGGAGTTTGTGGACTCCTATTATGAGAAGAATCGCAAGACGCCGACCATTGATGAGATAGCCGATAAGACGAGGGTATATAGGGCTACGGCACATAGGTATTTGATTGAGTTGGATAAAATGGGCAAAATCAGGTACTTTGGCAAGCAAGGCATAGAGACCCCGAGAATTGCCAAGATGAAAAGCGGTGCCATAAATGTGGCGCTTGTGGGCTCTATTAGCTGTGGGAAACCCGTATTCGCCGAAGAAAATATAGAGGAGTACTTCAGCCTGCCCGAAAGCTTGGTCGGCAAGGGAAGGTTTTTTCTATTGAGGGCTGAAGGCGACAGCATGATTGACGCCGGCATAAACGACGGCGACTTGGTACTTATAAGACAGCAAAATTATGCCAATTCAGGGGATATTGTGGTGGCTTTGATAGAGGACTGTGAAGCGACCTTGAAAAGGTTTTATCCCGAACCGAATAAAAAAAGAATCCGTCTACATCCCGAAAACAGCGGTATGAAAGACATATATGTGGACAATTGTGTTGTGCAGGGCGTTGCCGTAAAGGTGCTTAAAGATTTGACATAGGTATGAAAGAAAAAAGGATATATTTTTGTATCGATATGAAGGCTTTCTTCGCTTCTGTGGAATGCGCTGAGCGGGGCTATAATCCATTTGAGGTTAATCTCGTGGTGGCGGATAAGACAAGAGGCAGGGGGGCTTTATGTCTTGCCGTCAGTCCTAAGATGAAGTCCCTTGGTGTCAAAAACAGGTGTCGTCTGTTTGAAATACCTAAGGACATAGAATACGAAATAGCCAAGCCCAGAATGAGCAAATATATTGAATACACGGCGGATATCTATGAGATTTATTTAAATTACATCTCCAAGGACGATATACATGTCTATTCAATAGACGAATCGTTTATAGACGCCACCGATTACTTAAAACTATATAACCTAAGCCCCAAGCAATTTGCGTCTAAGCTTATGAATGAGATAGCCGACAAAAAGCATATTCCGTCCACGGTGGGAATAGGAACAAACCTATATCTTGCCAAAGTGGCGCTGGACATTACGGCAAAGAGCGCCAAAGACCATATCGGATATCTGGACGAGGAGCTTTATCGCAAAACTCTATGGCGGCATGAGCCATTGACGGACTTTTGGCAAATAGGCAGAGGCATAGCCAACAGATTGAAAAGGTACGATATAACCAATATGAAAGGCATAGCCGAGGCGCCCAAGGAGCTTATGTATAAGATTTTTGGTATCAATGCCGAACTTCTCATAGACCATGCTTGGGGTAAGGAAAGCTGCACCATGGAAGATATAAAAAACTATAAGAATAAGAGTAGGTCAATCTCAAATTCGCAAATACTTTTAGAAGACTATACCTTTGAGAAAGCGGCGATTGTCATTAATGAAATGGCATTAAGCGGATGTCAGGAGATGATGAAACAGCGCTTGATAACAAATCATGTGGGGATTGGCGTAGGGTATTCCAAAGACCTTATCCCTCCCACCGGCGGCAATGTGAGGATGAGCCAAACCACAAATGTATTTTCCATAATCAGCAAGTATGTTAAGGATTTGTTCGAGAGGACGACGGCAAGGAATGTCCCAATCAGAAGGCTTGCCATATGGTTTAATAACTTATGCGACGAGGGGTGCGAGGGATATGACTTGTTCACCAATTTTGAACTGGTGGAAAAAGAAAAAAGAGTAGAGCAAGCCGCCTTGGAAATAAAGAAAAAATTCGGCAAGAACGCCATGCTTAGAGGTATGGACTTGCAAGAGGGAGCGACAGCGATAATAAGAAACAAGCAAATAGGAGGGCATAACAGTGAATAAGGCAAACAGAGCTGCGCAGTTCGCGCCGTTTGACGCGCTGAAAGGTCTTAACGAGGCGCTGAGAAAAAAAGAGGAAAAACTCTCAAGAGTGGAAAAAATCGAACTATCCGAAGAAATGTCGGAGGAACTGTCCCATAAACTTATAAAACTGGAAAAAGGGCAAAGAATAAAAATAACCTTTTATTGTTATGGGCGGTATATCACAACGCATGGAATAGTTACCCAAAAGAACCAAGCGTACAAGTTTTTAACGCTGAACGACCAAAAAATTTATTTTGACGATATCTATGATTTGAGATTAGATTTATAAAAAACGGTTTGAAAAGAACTATAATCGCCATGGCACGGCATATAGCCATACCAATAGCATAATTTTCTTTCGGGCGAAAATTATATATGGACGCCAGCATATTTCTGACGCCCATAAGATTATTTTTGAAAACGATATTCAAATACCCCGTTTGAGAATATGAACTTATAAAAATTCCAAAACCTATCAGCTATTTTCTCTAAGCTCATAGTCGTCGGTAGACGGGAGCTTGATACTTTTTATATTATAGGTGAAGACATGGGTTATAGAGTAGATTTCTATGGTTTTGCCGTCCTCTTCTGAAGTAACCGTTGTCAAAATCTTGTTTATCCTATCCTTTGTGAAGTCAATGTTCATGTTATAAGTTACTTCTTCTTCGGTATAGGATAAGGTCAAAGCCATGTTTTTGAATGACTTTGTGGCGGTAATTTTCGCATCTTCCAATTCCAATAATTCAGCGAAAGAATATTTTAGGACTTTGAAAAAGTTTTTAAAGATAGTGTCTTGAAAATCAGCGGATTCTTCCAAAAATTCGCTTTCTTCAACAATTTCATATTCTTTCTCGCTTTTATTGCTTTTCAATTCGCCTTGCTGGTATTCGTTATCTTCAACGGTCAAGAAATAATAATACTTATCGCCTGCCTTTCCAAAATAAATCTCTCCTATATTTTGGGAATAGCTTTTTTTGTCGGGACTGGTTATATCCCTACTGTCCATTTTGTAATATACTTTTTTGTTTTCTTGTTCACCGCTTGACTTAAGGATATAGGAATTCTCTATCGCCGAATAATCTTCTTCATCGTCATTTATTAATGAAAAAGTCTGTGTTTCAAGCTGAAAGTCCTTTAGGGCGTTCAAATCTTTTAAGATTTTCAAAACGGTTTCCTTGGCTTGTTGAGAGTCCATTTCTCTATTACAGGCACTTAATAAGACAATGGATAAAACCATAATGATAATTAATAAAATTGTGAGAAAACTTTTCTTCATAATCAAAACCCCTTATTATTTTGATATCATAATGATATCATTTTATTTCAATTTGTTAACCAGCCAATTCATGCAGCTCATAACTTAATGAATGCTCTTTATATGTAGTTTATTCCTATATGAAAAAAAGATAAACTATAAATTGCTAAAAACGCTTATCATATCTTGATTTATTACCAGGTCAGCGAAACCGTCTTTGGGGGTGGATGTTCCATTTATTATGACAAGGTTTTCGCCATTATAATTATGTATCAAGGAAGCCGCAGGATATACTGACAGCGAAGTGCCGACAATAAGAAGAGTATCGGCAGCGGAGATTGCTTGTTCTGATTTTCTTATCGCTTCAGAGCTTAAAGCTTCGCCGTATAACACCACATCAGGTTTGATTACTCCGCCACAATGGCATTTTGGGATACCTTCGCTTTCTAAAATGTATCCCAAATTATACTTCTTAGAGCAATTCATGCAAAAGTTCCTATATACGCTGCCATGCAGTTCCACCACATTTCTACTGCCGGCTTTTTGGTGCAAATTATCGATATTTTGAGTGACGACGGCAAGGAGCTTATTTTCTTTTTCCCATTCAGCGGCTTTTTATGAGCTATGTTGGGCTTGGCGTCAGGGTATAGCATTTGGCTTTTGTAGTAGTCATAAAATTCTTTGGTATAGTTTATGAAGTAATTATGGCTTAAAATAATCTCGGAAGGAACGGCAGTCTTTTGGTTATATAATCCCTCATTGGACCTAAAGTCGGGGATACCGCTCCCCGTGGACACACCCGCTCCGCTAAAAAAGACAATTCTTTTACTGCTGTTGATGATTTCTCTTAATTTATTGATTTTATCCAATTTATCTTATCTCTCCTTATCTAAATATCTCTATTATATAATTATATAACAAACATCCCATTTTTTCAAAAGCTGAAGCTTTCCAATCAAAAAAAGGAAGAAAAGCTCTTCCTTTTTTTTAGATGCAATTAAGAATTTAGTTAAAGCTTATTCAGTCAACATTTTATGGTACATTCCCATCCAGAACGGCAGGGTATAGGTTGTAGAGCCTTCCATACTGTTGGGATTGTAGTGGGTGTGCAGATTATAGGTATTTCCGTTATACTTATGAAGCGCCCTTTCGTCGGGAGCAGCGACAGCCCATTTTAGGTTTGGACCTTCAGTAATTGCAGATAGTATACCCAAGTTCGCCTTAAACTTCCCATCTTCGGATATATCATAAGATAAAATAGCACTGTCTTCAATTCCAAATTCCTTAAAGCTGAATTCAGCAATATCGTCTCGGTTGGGGTTGGATGCGGACAATTTTCTTAAATCTATGGGATGACGCGACAAAGACCATGCGGCTGTCTCCAGGATATTATTGCCGTAGGCGTCTGTGATTTCTTTGTCGGGATAAGCCAATTGATAGATATAGTACCAAAGCGGATTCTCGCTGTATTTGATAGATATCCACCATTGGTCTATGGCTTCGTGATAGTATTCCAAAAGCTCCTTATCTTTTTCCATTTGGAACAAAAGGTAGAACGCAAGCATCGCCATTTCTTCGTCCGAATAGTTTAAGAACATTCTAATAAGCATTTCGGAGGTAGGGGAGCCGTAATCAAGATGTTCGTCAAAAACCACTCTTAATTGGGGGGATAGAAATTGATCTAAGGTTGTTATCATTAAGAAATGGCATTGTTTATGGTACTGTGTCATTATTTTAGCATATTCATAAGAGGGATGCAGCGCCGCCATGCGGTATTCGTCATCCCATCTTTGATATCCAGTGACGTAATGGGCAAGCTTAAAGATGCATAGGGCTACCGAAGCGGTAAGGGGCGCTCCGCCCAGCTGTGAACTGTTATAAAAGAATTCGCGGTTGAACTTGCTCCAAGTTCCCGGCTGACCCACGCCGTCCACCATCATATAGCCGTTGTCCACAATATGGCGGGCAAATCTGTCCATGGTGTTCGTTATAATCTCTTTAAGCTCCTTATCTTCAGGTCCTAATATGTCAAAAGCCAGTTTATAAAGGAACAAATGTCCAATAATCTCATCCGAACTGGTATCGCCCTTATAGACGATATCTTCAATGCTGTAACCCTCGCCGATAAGGTCGTCCCAAAGCCTTTGGGGAATTTCGCCCGAAGCGTCCACTTTGACGCCGCGCTGATTTTCACCATTTATGTAATAGCCCAAAGAATCTTCGGTTTTGCTGGAGACGCCTGTGGCTGTGCCGTCGTCGTTAAACGACCAATACATAAATCCGTCCACGGGGTTGTTTTCTTCCCTAAAAGAATAGGTGCGGGCTATATAGCCTTCAAGGTTTCTTACTCTTTTGGCATATTCGCCTTCCTCTTCTCTCGGATCAGCCCAGCTGTCCTTGTCAAAGGGGAACATATAGTCTTCAACCATGAAATAAGTCTTTACACCATGATTGATATACTGGTCATATACTTCTTCAAATACAGCGGCGGGACTTTTTGCGGGTATATTCAAAGAATAATCTCCGCCTTTTTTCAAAGCGACCTCGGAATAGTACCTGCCGTTCGCAGGGTCAAACATAGCGTTGGGCTGGTATCTGACATACGCTTCAACTGTGCCTTTCCGCATGCTGATATTGGAAAGCAGCAAGACCGCTTCGGTGGATATGGTCGCGCTTCTGCGTGCGGCTTCGACTTCTTCTTTGGATACCGAAGGGTCGTTTTTAAGCACGCTGTAACGCATTACTTCACCAGCGGCGTACATCGATGTCCAAAGTCCGTCATTGTCGGTTTCTTGGGGTCTCCATTTTCCGTCTTCTAAGGTAGCTCCGGATACCATTCCGCGGCGGGAAACATATTCATTTGTCATGTTGCTCATCAATATTGCCTTTTCAATACCGCTCATTTGGACCATTCGGATATGGGTCACACCTTCTTCCATAATAGTCCATATGCCGTTCTCTCCGTCGTCCACGATAGCAAGTAGGGTGCCGTCTTTGTCGTAAAAATACCTATCTCCCATAAATCTCTGCTGGGCATCTCTGGAATTGGGGGCGTTTTCGTCTTGCCTCAAGACGCCGTATTCAGTGATTGTCCACACAGCTCCGTCGTCCGTCGTTACGGTTTGGTAAGGCTGATAGTTCTGGCTGTCAATAATGGCTCTAACAGAGGCGGGAATGGCTTCGTGGTCAATTTCGTAATAAGATACGAGTTTCTGATAGGTGCTGTTAAGGGAGACCGCCGTTCCGCGATAGTCTTGGATGATAGCTTTTGTGCCGTCGCTCTTTATTTTTTTGACGATTCTAAGCTTCACAGTATCTTTATAGCCGTCAGAAGTCTTGGCTTTTATCCAAGCCCAGCCAGCTTTTTTTGCGGTGACCCTGCCCCATTCGTCCACAGACGCATTGGCTTTGGGAAAGACGCTCCAAGTAAGCTTTCTATTGGTTATGTTCTCCCCAAAAGCATAGTCTACCGAACGCGAATCGCCGATTTCCATTCTCCATTTTTCGGGAACTATTAAGGTAAAATCCGATTCCTTAGTCTTACAGCTGCTTAAGGCTGATGCAGTAAGCAAAGACAAAGCGATAACTAACAATACGACCAATACTTTTCTCTTCATAATTTCTCCTATCATCTATATTTTTTTTGGCATACGATGAGCTTTTTAATTCTCCGCATAAAGCGTGATTTTGGACACTTCAATTGAGGTCTCTATCCATTGTGAGCCGTCCTCTTGGGTATGAAGAATGGCGAAAAGGAAAGGATATCCGTTTTGGGAAACATTCCCCACCGCCATATTTATGTTTGTGAACTCGCCCACTTGTTCTATGAAATAATATCCCTTTATCTCAAAAGAAATATTGTTGGGGAGGGCAAAGGTTTTTGGGATTACCAAATTCATCTCCATGGAGTCCATAAGCTCTTTCATGGCTGGACTGTCATAGTCCAAGCCGTCTATGTAAAGTCCGATGCTTGTCAACAGCTCTATGCTCTCTTTTATCTTGCGAAGGTCAAAACCCGGGAAGACGCCTTTAAGGTAGGTTTCAAGGTCGGTTCCAAAACCTATGGGCCCCATATTCGATAAATCTATATCATTCTCTTGACTCATAAGAAAGATATTTGCCGTAAGAGTCAAGAAGTTTGAGGGAACAAGTTTAATGGAGAAAGTTCCGTCCTTGCGGTACTCCACATAACATTTGTCCTTATTAAAGAATGTGGACAGTTCCTTGGAGTCCATTTTAATGGAAGACAACTTAAATATTTTATCTTCCTTAAAGAGCTTTCCCTTTCTCACAGAAATAGGTTTATTTATGTAAATAGGAGTCACGCCCCTCACCGCCGAAAGGTATGTTTCTGATATCTGCTGGCAGGATTTAGCGGAAGAGATAGATGATTTTATGGATGCGATATCAAGCGATGTATCGGCGTATAGCCTCTCCAGCTGTTCGATACGCATTGCCTTATCTCTGGATACCGCTTTTTGGGGATCGGCAAGCCCTTTTTCTTCCAGCTTTTCTTGGATTAAATTAGCAATTACTGCATGCCCTTCGTTAGAGGGGTGCAGCCAATCGCCGTATATGAGATGACCGCAAAATTCTTCGGTATATCTTTCATCGAATGCGGTATAGGCGTCAATGATTTCATAGGCGTTTGGATGGTCGTCCAAATAGTCATAAATTATCTTATTGAGTCTTCCAACAAGCCTTGCTCCGACAATACGGATTTGAGACGGGTCTTCCGCTATTTGCATAAATTCGTCTTTTTGCTCTTGTGTGAGCAAAGTCGTCTGGGGAGCCAAGGGATTGTATAAGGTGTTTACTAATATCAAGACATCGGGATTAAGCTCTTGTATTCTTTGAATGGACTGGGCGAAGTATCCAGCCGCTTGATTTAATTTAAGGTCTATATCCTCATAATCGTTTTGCAAAGCGTAAATGGCTGTTTGTCCGATATCGCCGCCCAAAAGGTCGTTTCCCAAAATCGATATATGTACTATATCCGCTTGTGAAACCCAATACTGGCGTTCCTTGTCCACACTATTATCGCTTGTAAGCCGATTATACATAAGTTTTGCGGTATCGCCGGATACAGATCTGTCCACATAACGATAATTGTTTCGTCTTCCAACAATTGCATAATAACAATTGCTGTCCCGTTCTGAAAAGGGAGATGACCCAAGTATCCCTTCACAAATCGAATCGCCTAAATAAACAATGGTTTTGTCATAACTTTGATTGGATTGATAACCCGTAGCGACCACAGCTAAAACACCCGCGACAAAGAAACATACCACTACATAAATCAATACTTTACCGAATTTCCGCATAGCTGTTTCCTTTTTTTAAAATAATTTTCATTTATAATATACCATACATCCTACAATTAATCAATATTCATTTTTTATGGCAATTAAAGAGTTTTTTATCTATAACAACAAGAGCGATTTGTCTTTATATGGTATTGCAAAATTGAAGAATTTATTGTAATATTATAATATGTAAAAAATTCAATGAATGGGGAGTTCCTATGAAAAAAATTATTCCCACAACAATAATTGTACTTATATGCTTTTTAATTATATTCATTCTTGCGTCAGGATTTTTTTATCAAAATACAGATTATGAGTTTTCGGAAGACTTTTTCAAAATCTCCGTATCGTTTTTTGGAGATGCGTCTTCTTCAAGGGCGTTTAGCTTTTTCACACGGGACGAAAGCTATAAGGATATATGCAATATCCAGCTTGACCCCGCCGAAGAGAACGAGCAAACGCCCAATTTCAGGGATCGGGACAATATAATAATCAAAGCCGAGTCTCACAATACATATATGCTCTATCCCTCACAATTAAGGCATTATGGGGTAGCGGACAGTTTGGAAAAGGGCACAAAATATTTCTATCGTGTGGGTTCACAGCAAAAGAGAGCTTGGAGCGCGTGGGGATATTTTGTTACAGACGACCAAGATAGCGATTTTATGTTCTTTCATATTACGGATTCCCAATCAAAAGAAGAGGCTGAATTTGAAGCATATAGGGAGTCCTTATCAAAGGCTTACCAAACGGCGGGAATTCCTGAATTTATCATAACCACAGGCGATCTTGTGGAAACGGGTCTGAATACTCAAGAGTGGGACTTATTTTTTGACAAGACCCAAGATTTTATGTTTAAGACCACCTTTGCTCCCGCAAACGGCAACCATGAGCTATTATCCACTCCAATATACTACCACTTTCACCTGGATACGCCAAAAAATCAAATAAGATATTCCTTTGAGTACGGCAACGCACTTTTTATCATATTGGAAAGCAATACATTAGATTATAAAAACCAGTCGGCATGGATGCAAGAAGTCTTTGCAGCAAGCGATAAGGAATTTAAGATTGTGGCTTTTCATAAAGCGCCTTTTTCCAGCGGCAACCATGCGGCACAAAAGGATGTCACCGCAATCAGAAACCAAGTTGTACCCTTTCTTTATGAACACGGCGTGGACTTGGTTCTCAACGGGCACGACCACATATATTGCAGAACCTATCCGCTCATAAATGATGAGGTGGGCAGCTGGGATTCAAGAACACAAACCAAAGTGGGCGATGCCTCAAAAATCACATATAAAAACCCCAATGGCGTCATATATTCAATCAATAGAAGCATAGGCTCAAAGTTCTACACCAAATCCAAGACTATGAATGACCACCTTATCGAATTCGGAGACCAAGAAAGAGTCTTAAAGCCCGTCTTTTCAAAAGTAATCATAAAAGACAACACCTTAAACTACATATCTTATGAGTACGATAGGGGCGATACCGACGAAGTCAGGATTATAGATTGGTTTGAAATAGAAAAATAATAAAAACACCTCTATTATCAAGGAAAACCGCCTACTATGAAGAAAGGCGATATTCTGTTATGAAGTTCTAAGTACCGCTATCCTTGAATATATCAAAATTCTTTCTAATATAATAACAATATTAAAGAGAATTTGATAATGAGATGCTTTTATGCATGATACTTTTCTTATTGAGAGACTGTATAAGGCAATAAAATGTCTGTGTGCCGAAAAGGATATAAGTCTGATAAGAAAGACAATAATCGAAGTCAATGAGAACAGCCGTGTCAATGAAGAATCCCTAATCTCTTTTTTTAAGGACATGAATTCGCAATTAGTGGATGATAAAACGATGTTTACCATAGAGAGAACCGACTTGGAACCTCTGATTGCGGTCATAAAGGTAATTGAAGGGCAATAGATTGGAGAAATCTTATGATTATAAGAAAATACAATCCCAAATTAGATGAAGACCAATTGATGAACTTATTAGAAGAACAAGGGGCGGAATGGTCATGCTGTTGGGGGCAGAAAAAACAGGGAAAAATATAAAGAAGCTTTGAAAAAGTCCATAACCTATGTAGCATATGAAGGGCATGACTTATGCGGATATTCCCGCTCCCTTGACGACTGCGGGTTTTATATTTATGTTTTTGACCTCTTGGTGAAAGCTGAGCATAGAGGCAAAAATATCGGGCCAAAGCTCATGGAATGTATTTATGACGATTATGCCGATAGGACGGTATATGTCATGTCGGATGTTGACGAATACACCCAAAAAGGGGTTATCGTAAAGAGAGGTCGATTTTTGAAGTAAAAAATAAAACAGCACTTACTCATTTTTGGTTTTCATATCAATAAAAGGGCAAAAATTGACTTCTTTTATCAATTTTCATGATTGACATGCTATATGTTTGTGTGTATAATATATTATATATAGAAAAGGTGCATTCAAGGAGCTGTTATGAAAAAAGAATATAAGGAAAATGCATTATCCCAGCAAGAGAGCGGCTTTTCTCTTCCTCCTGAAACATTGCAAGCTTATTATAGAGACGCTTATATGAGGGAAAGAGAAAGGTTCAATTCCATGTTCGGAACTTTAGACTATAATCCGCCTTATGAAGAGCCTATTTGTAAGGAAAAGGCAGAGGAGCCCCAAGAAGAAATGGTGCCCAAAAAGAAATATAAGAAAGCAAAAGGCGCTTTGGCTTCATTCATTGTGCTTACGGTTGTATTTCTGGCTACCACATTATTCTTTGCGGCGAAGTTTTTTGAGATTATATAGCTAAGAGAACACCAATATATTTGCTTTTTGAGCTTAGGACCATAGACTGTTTATGAAAGTCATAAATGGTTTATGGTTTAATTTTTTATAGACAAGGAGAAAAATGTTCAGAGCCGAAGTTGATATAAACAAAAAAGACTATCTTTGGTGCAGCATGTTCTATATCAGAAAATACCTTTCGTTAAGGGAACTGATTCTTCTGGGCGTGCTGCTTTTTGCGGGGCTGTTGTTTTGGTTTACTTTAGAAAATATCCTTATCCTCATTATGTTTTTGGTGGTTCTGGTTTTAATGGGTTTTGCGGTAGTATTGTTCATAACTACAGCTATTGCCGGATACGCAAGCGACTATGCCAAACGAGGTATCGTCAAACATATCTTTACTTTTGACAAACAAGGCTTTGATTGCGAAAGCATAGATAAAAACGGTGAAAGGGTTTTTAAGGAAAGAATAGACTTTAAGAATGTGGAAAAGGCGGCTTTAAGAAAAGACAGAGTGTATATCTATGCGGGCGTGGCGATGCCTTTTTATTTCTTCCCAGAACATATCACACAAGGCGATTATCAAGAATTTAGATTGTTTTTAATAGACCATATCGATAAATCAAAATTTAAGATGAAAACCAAGTTCAGAAGTTTTCCGCATTATCCCAAAAGAAAATTCGATCAGGACTTGGCGGAGAAAATTGATAAGATAGACTCCAATCAGCCCGAGGACAATCAAAAATATTGATTTTAGGATATAAAAAAAGGCTTGCGGACAAGCCTTTTTTAATGTGTACTTAAAATAACAATTAACTTTCTTTAATGATATTCAAAAATTCCTCTACTTTCTTATAGCACTCTTTGGCTTTTGATCTATACATATCTAAGTGATAGCAATGGTTGTCCAACAGCCTTGTGGTGTGGTGGCTGTATACGGGTATATTGTTCTTTTCAAGAGCCTCTATAAACCTTTCGCCTTGTCCCGGACAAAAGATATCTTTTTGGGCATAGGAAACAAAGGTAGGACACCAGTCGCCGTTGACATAATTGATTGAAGAGACCTCTTTTATATGAGGATATTCATGGATATTGGAAAAGTCCCTTTTCAAATCCATTCCTAAGAAGCACTTTCCAACATCCCATCCGAATCCAAAGGGAATTTTTACATCGATAGCGGATATCACATCATATAAGCCGCAAAAAGCCATAAGTCCAGCGACTTTAACTTCAGGTTCGGGAAGCTCCAATTTTTTTCTCAATTCTTCATTATGTACTGCGGCGACTATGTATGTGGCAAAATAGGCTCCCGCCGAGTCGCCGGTAACAACGACCTTGTCTAAGTCAAGGTTGTATTTTTGCTCAAGAGTTTTCAAAAAATTCAAAGCTTTTATACAATCAGAATTTCCCGAGGGGAAAGGGTACATAGGGCTTAAGCGGTAGTTTATGTTAAAAACCAGCCAGCCTTTATCCGCATAATAAGAGCTTAAGCTCTTTCGATGTTTTTTGTCTCCGCCCACATATCCGCCGCCGTGGATGTTTAGGATAACGGGATACTTGCCCTTGTCTTGGAATTTCTTATTGTAATAAATATCGCCTTTGGCGGCGTATGGATATTTTTCGTCATAAACAAGGTCTTTTTCTATAGTTATATCGGGAAAGTGTTTATAGTTTTGGGGCAGATGCATTAGGTAATCAATGGTCTTAAAAAGAATTTCAGATCTTGTCATAAAAACCTCCAAAATCTTGTTCTAAAATTTGGCGTACCCGGAGGGACTCGAACCCCCAGCCTTCTGATCCGTAGTCAGATGCTCTATCCAATTGAGCCACGGGTACTTGAACAGCTCTATTATTATAAGTTTACATTTATTAATTGTCAATTAAAAAAGAGCTATGAAAATTTTCCTACCCCATATGCTCAATCAGCCTTTGGTAGGGGAATCCCGCCGTGATTTTTATCAGGTATATTATATAACTTTTTTCCAATCTTTGCAACATAAGATTCTACATGGACTTTACAGATTGCTTTAATGGGCTGAAATTGTTATAATTATCTTATGAAAATAGACAAAATCATATGCCATAGGAACAAAACCCTACTTGTTTATAACGGCAAGGAATATGAATTCAGCAAAGACATAATCTATAAAGAGAATCTTTTTGAAGAAAAGGAAATCCCGCCCAAGGAGTTTTTTGAAATAAAGCAAAAGAGCGACTGTCTGCTTGCCCAAAACTATCTTTTTAGGCTGTTGTCCACAAGGCTTAAAAGCCAAAAGGAAGCAGAAATAAAACTTAGGGAAAAGGGTTTTTTTTCTTCTGCAATAAAGTTCGCAATCGACAAGGCGAAGGAATACAGACTGCTTGACGACGACAACTATGCAAGGGCATATGTCAATACGCATTTGAAAAACAAGGGCTCAAAGCTGATAAGATACGAGCTTGTGGGCAAAGGAATTTCTGAACATACTATAGACAAATATTTAGAGGACACATGGGAATTTGAAAAGCAAAGGGCAATGGAACACGCCTCAAAATATCTTAAGGCAAAGGGCGAGAAAGCAACCAAAGAAAAATTATATAGAAGACTCTATTCAAAAGGGTATAGCAACGATTTGATAATGGAAGTCCTATCCAATATTTTTGAGTAAAGATGAGAAATGACAAATTAGATAATTTAACAATAAAAGAGGAATTTTCAAAAAAAGGCTTGGAGCTTGATTTTGTTTTGGGTTCTTTCCCGTCAACCCAAAAATATGCCAAAACCCTCAATCCCCAAAAGGATACGGTCATAATATCCTTAAGCCAAACCCAAGGCATGGGAAGACAAGGAAGAAGCTTTTTATCCAATGAGGGGGGATGTTATTTCAGCATTATCAAAAACGCCGAAAAGGATGTTTTGAGAGACATACCTTTGATGTCGGTAGCCCTAAGTCGTGTTTTAGAGAAATACGGATGCGCTTGTCAAATCAAATGGCCCAACGATATACTCATAAAAGGCAAAAAAATATGCGGCATGCTCTGCGATGTATCGGGAGGGAAAAGCGTACTTGGTGTGGGGATAAATGTCTATAACGATATATCGCCTCTCGCGGATATAGCAACAAGTCTTTATGCTGAAGAAATATATGATGTTACAAGAAGCCGTTTGATAGCCCAAGTGATTTATGAATATTATCTTTTGAGAGAAGAAGATTTTTCTATTATAAGAGATGAGTATCAAAGCCGTTTAAGCGTCATGGGGAAAGAAATCAAGTTAGTTTGGAATTCAAAAGCTTATCAGGGCAAGGTGAAGGGAATAACAAAAGAGGGTTTCTTGATTATAGACACCTCAAAAGGCGAGACCATTTTTATGAATGGCGAAGTTGAGATTGTTAAGTAAAAAAGCCCAAACTTATCATAAGCGCCGCATTGACTTTTTGCATGATGTTTTCGTCTACCGTACCAATCTTGTCCATAAGGCGTTTTTTGTCCAGAGTCCGAATCTGTTCCGTAAGTACAACCGAATCTTTAGGCAATCCGCATGTGGTGTCAAGTTCAATATGTGTAGGCAGTTTTGCCTTGTTCATTTGTGATGTAATCGCCGCGGCTATGATTGTGGGGGAGTGCCTGTTGCCGATATCGTTTTGTACTATTAAGACCGGGCGCACTCCGCCTTGTTCGCTGCCGACGACAGGGCTTAAATCGGCATAGTATAAATCCCCTCTTTTTATCATATCTTTCCTACCAGTAATTCAAAAATTTTATCCCTTTCATTGCATTATATTAAAAACAGCAAAAAGGGGTTCAAAAATAAGGATATCCATTTGTTTTGATCTTATACTTATCGTATGGCTACATGCTCAAATGGCTATACTAAATGAAGAAAAAATACAGACATTGATTTTGTTTTACATTTTTAGCGATAAGGTATATAATATAACTCAAAAACAAATATTAAGAGGCAAATTTTATTATGAAAGAAAAATTCTATATTACTACGCCTATTTATTATCCAAGCGGGAAATGGCACTTGGGGACATGCTATACTACAGTAGTATGCGACGCCCTTGCAAGGTTTAAGAGAATGCAGGGATATGATGTATTTTATCTCACCGGCACCGACGAACACGGTCAGAAAATAGAAAAAGTCGCCCAGTCTCATGGAATGCCCACAAAAAAATTTGTAGACAAGCAAGTGGAATCGCTTAAAAAGATATGGAAACTGCTCAATATCTCATATGATAAATTCATTAGGACGACGGACGAATATCATCAAAAAGCGGTTCAAAAGATTTTCCAAAAGCTCTATGACAAAGGCGACATCTATAAAAGCGAATATGAGGGCTGGTACTGTACTCCATGTGAAGCTTTTTGGACCGAAAAGCAGCTCAAAGAGAACAAATGCCCCGATTGCGGCAGGGAAGTGGAATTGACAAAGGAAAGCAGCTATTTCTTCAGATTAAGCAAATATCAAGACAGGCTGATTGAGCTGATAGAAAACAACCCCGAATTTTTACAGCCCAAGTCCCGACAGAACGAGATGTTAAATAACTTCTTAAGAGCCGGACTTCAGGACCTTGCGGTATCCCGAACCTCTTTCAAATGGGGAGTGCCTGTACCTTTTGACAAAGACCATGTGATTTATGTATGGATTGACGCCTTAAGCAACTATATTACGGCTTTGGGATACATGGGAGAAGACGACAGCTTGTTCAAAAAATTCTGGCCCGCCGACATACATATGATGGGCAAAGAAATCATAAGGTTTCATTCTATCATATGGCCGGCTATTCTCATGGCGCTTGATGTGGAACTTCCCAAAAAGGTATACGGCCATGGCTGGCTTTTGTTTGGAAGCGACAAGATAAGTAAATCCAAGGGCAATATCATAGACCCGATTATTCTGTCCGAAAGGTATAAGGTAGACGCGGTAAGATACTATTTGCTGAGAGAAATTCCGTTTGGACAAGACGGCGCTTTCAGCAATTATGCGTTTTTGTCGCGCATTAATGCCGACCTTTGCAACAGTTTGGGGAACTTATTAAGCCGTACTACCGCCATGGTGAATCAGTATTTTGACGGCATTCTTCCCAAGAGCAAAAAGAAAGGGGAACACGACAGCGAGCTTATAGAAATCGCCGACAATGTCTTTGAAAAAGTAAAAGACAATGTAGATAAGCTTTTGATACCCGAGGCGCTGACAGAAATTTGGAATCTTATCAATAGGTCAAATAAATATATCGACGAGACACAGCCTTGGATATTAGGCAAGGATGAGGCGCAAAAAGACAGGCTTTCTACGATACTTTATAATCTTGTGGAATGCTTGAGAATATCTGCTACCTTATTAAAACCCTTTTTACCCGACACCGCTCAAAGAATTCTCTCTGACTTATCTTTGCAAGATGTCAATGAGTTCTCAGAAAATACAAAGTTTGGGTACTTAAAGGGCGGAGAAAAGATTACCAAATCTCAACCTTTGTTCCCAAGAATAAATATCAATAAAGAGCTTGAAGAAATGGATAAGCTTGCCTCCATGCTTGAAAAAAAGAATGAGCTTGGCAAGGGAACCAACGAAATCAAGAAGCCTGAAATCGAATTCGACGACTTTTCCAAGCTTGACTTAAAGGTAGGGACGGTCAAGGCATGCGAAAGGATACCAAAAAGCGCCAAACTCCTAAAACTCACCGTTGAGATAGGCGACGAGGAAAGAACGATAGTCAGCGGCATAGCCAAATCCTTTGAGCCTGACGACCTTGTAGGCAAACAAGTGGTTGTCGTCACTAACCTTAAGCCGGTGAAGCTTTGCGGAGTAGAGAGTCAAGGAATGGTGCTTTGTACGGAAGACGAAAACGGCATTGTGCTTATCAGTCCTCAAAGGGATGTTCCTTCGGGGAGCGTGGTCAACTGATGCTGATAGATTCTCACGCACATCTTAACGATAAAAGGCTCATCGACGAAGTCGAGGATATCGTTAGGGATATGCCCAAGGACAATTTGGAAGCGATAATAAATGTAGGGTATGACTATGAATCCAGCAAGGTCTCCGTGGAGCTTGCGAACAGATTTTCAAATGTATATGCTGCGGTAGGCATTCATCCCCATGACGCCAAGTATGCGGCAAAGTCCCATTATGAATTCTTTGAAAAAGCGGTCAAGGACGAGAAAGTATTGGCAATCGGCGAGATTGGCTTGGATTTTTATTATGACCATTCGCCAAGAGATATCCAAGAAAAGGTGTTCTTGGAGCAGCTGGATTTGGCACATTCCCTAAAAAAACCTGCGATTATACATTTAAGGGACGCCTATCGACCTATGTATAATCTTTTGAAGGAAAATATCCATAAATTAGAATATGGAGCTATACTTCACTGTTATAGCGGCAGTGCCGAGATGCTCAAAGAATTTGCAAAGCTTGGGCTTTATTTCTCCTTTGGCGGAGCGATTACTTTTAAGAACGCGAAGAACAAACCCGAAGTAATTAGACAAACGCCTATCGACAAGCTGTTATTGGAAACCGACTGTCCCTATATGACGCCAGAACCATATAGAGGAAAGACAAATTATCCCAAGTATATTTCTTTGGTCGCAAGGCGGGTGGCGGAGATTTTGGGCAAGGATTATGATGATATAGTAAGAACAACAAATGAAAATACCAAAAGATTTTTTGGGCCAAAATTAAGGAAATAAAAATGAAGAAACAGACGATAGTATACCACTACAAGGATAAGATTTATATTAATCTGACTAATAAGTGTTCCAATAATTGCGAATTTTGCATAAGGAACGGCAAAGAAAAGTTCTATGACTACTATTTATGGCTGGACAAAGAGCCCACCGCTCAAGAGACGATAAAAGAACTTGAAAAATATATGGACTACCAGAATTTTGTATTTTGCGGATTTGGAGAGCCCCTTTACGCCTTGGACACAATCATTGAGGCGGCAAAATACCTTAAGCGCAACAACAAACACACACGCTTAAACACAAACGGACAGGCTGACTTAATTCATAAAGGCTTTTCCAGTGATGAGATAGCCAAGAAAATTGCAGGCATTATTGACGAAGTCAGCATTTCGCTTAACGCCGCGGATGCTGAAAGTTATCAGAAGATATGTCACTCAGAATTTGGGATAGAGGGATATGCTTCTATGCTGAGATTTGCTAAAGCATGCAAAGAAAACGGTATAAAAGTAATACTTACTATTGTGGACTGCATGGGCGAGGAACAGATAGAAAAAGCCTCATTAATTGCCAAGAAACTGGGAGCTGAATTTAGAGTAAGAAGATATGAGAAATAGAAAAAGGATAAAATTTTTTGGGGTTTTATCTTTTGTACATCAGAAATTTTATCTTTTGTACTCCCTGGGTTTTGTCCTTCGTTCTATCTGATAGTATAACTTAAAAATCCCCGTTTTTAACTGGTAAAAAATGGAAAAGAGTGTATAAGCGTATGAATATAAGAGAAATACTAAAAAAACACGGGTTTCATTACAAAAAAAGTCTGGGTCAGAATTTTATTACGGACTCCAATCTTTTGGCGAGTATAGTCAACGACTCAAAAACCCAAAAAAACGATACTGTGTTGGAGATAGGCGCAGGGGCTGGCACGCTGACAAGGGCTCTTAGCGCTAAAGCCAATAGGGTGGTGTCGTTTGAAAAAGATAAATCTTTGGAGCCCGTATTAAATGAGATCTTAAAAGATTGTGAAAACACCCAAATTTTTTTTCAAGATATTAAAAAAGTTTCGGACGAGGCTTTGCAAGGCATGCTGGGCGACGGTTTTAAGGTAGTGGCTAATCTACCTTATTATATCACCACGCCTCTTATTATGCGGTTTTTGGAAAGCGAGATTTTGCAACCCAAGAGTTTGACCTTTATGGCGCAAAAAGAAGTGGCGAAGAGGTTGACGGCGGAGGTAGGCTCTCCCGATTATTCCGCGATTACTCTTGCAGTAAAACTTCGAGGAAGCGCTCAAATAACCAGATTTGTGGATAAGAAATTATTTTTCCCCGCTCCCAAAGTAGATTCAGCCGTCATTCATATCGAAGTCCAGCCAAATAGTCTGTCAAAGAATCCAACTGTCTTAAAACTGATAAGGACAGCTTTTAGTATGAGACGAAAGACATTATTGAATAATTTAATAAATGGAATAAGCATGTCCCGTGAAGACGCTTTGAAAGCCCTAAAAAAAGCGGGCTTAAGCGAACATGTTCGAGGAGAGGAGCTTTCTCTTGAACAATTTGTCATTCTTTCAGACATAATTAATAAATATCTATAAATAATTTTTTTACTTTTCTTTTATAATTCATTGTTGCAATCGGCACTCATATATAATATAATATTATTGGTAGTGACATGTTCAAGTAAGGGGAGGGAGTCTTTATGAAAACATATAGGAATATGCATAAGGATAGAAAAAGTTCTCTTCTGTTTATAACGGCAATTTTTGCCATTATAGTATTGTCTTTAGCATTTGCGGCAAGCGATATCTTTTCCGTAAAGGAAGGGACCCCCGCCGCAGAGGCGGCTTATTATGCCGGTCAGAAGATTGTCAATAATGTGACGCTTGGCTCACACAGAACATCCAGTGAAGCGGTGTTTAGCAAGACTTACACCCTTACGGGCATCTATGCAGATTTCTATCGCAGAGGCATGCTCAATATAGTTTACAACCTTGATTGGACTGCATATGGCACCTATCATGATTTTGGCTCAATGGCATTAAAGGCACCGGGAATAAATCTATCGCAATCATGGGATAGGCAAGGCTCGACCACTAAAACGCTCAGCGCCAACAGTCCAGACATGGGCGGAACTGGCAATATTACTATAACATACGAAGCCAAGGCATGGGAAGAAATGACCTGGTGGCCTCCTGCTATGGGTTCTATTGACACTAATTTCAAGATTAGAACCACAATAACATTGCTATCCGATACCAAAGCCCCTACTTTTAAAGTAACAAATATAAAAGATGAAAATACTTGGACACAAAGTAAGGAAATCACATTCAGTATCACAGACGACAAAATCGGCGTTGATGCGAATACTATCAAAGTGAATGGCGTCTTTCCGGATACTCCCGGTACTGAGAATGGCAGAACGGTCGAAGGAATTAAATATACCCTAATGCAAGGCGGAAATAATAATCTTACGGTTACTTTCGCTGACCATTTTGGCAATAGCGCTACCGAAACCAAAACTATACCAAAAATCGACACCACCAACCCCATAGTTACACAAGAACTTTATGCCGAGTCTACCAATTGGACAAATCAACCAATCAAATTAATTGCCAGAGCAAGAGACGCGGATTCCGGTCTCAAGACATTCGCAATTGGAACTGACCTTGAGGAATATGCAGTCGGGACCACTGCTGAGAAAACTCATTATATTTATGTTGAAGCGAATGGTAATTATTCGGGATATGTGGTAGACCATGTTAATAGAAGAGTAAACCTTACTCCTTATAATGTTTGGTTTTATGACAATGTTAAACCAACCATAAATAAGGTTTATTATGACGACACTTGGGTAAATACCGATGTCACACTATACATAAAAGCGGGGGACGCTTTAAGCGGTGTGGACAAGGTCAAGATTTATTATGAAAATAGGGAGTCGGAGGCTGAAAAGATAACTGGCGAATACACCCATAGATTTGTTATGCCAGCATCTTATGCAAGAACCCAATATACTATTAGAGTTTATGACAAAGCTGGAAACGCCAGCAACGATGTTAAGGTAACACCTAATATCGATATTACTCCTCCTGTCATCAGTTCCCCTAACTTAATAGGCAAAAACTTTGATGGCGATCTCGTGAACGCCGCCAGTCAATATTCATATAGCAATATCGATGTCAGAGTGAGCTTTTTCGATAGCGGCGGAAGCGGACTTCACAGGATAAAATTGGCTGACCAAGAGTATCCCGTTCTGGGCGATACTCAAGAATTCCTCAATGTCATCACCGCCAATACGATAGATCAGGCAGAGTATACCATATACTTATGGGATAAAGCCGGCAATAGGTCGTCACTGGTCATTAAACCTTTGAAAGACGATACCACCCCCGAAATCGAGGCGATAGGATTGAACGATTGGAGTCGAGAATCCCAAAATATCCAGGCAAAGTATTGGGTTGGCTTAAGCGGCGGCGCTATTCATATGAAAACGACATCTCTGGATCTCTCAATGGATGACAAACTAAAACATTCCGAAAACAGCAATATTCATTTAATACCAATACATGAGCGTTTTTATGATTCTAATTTTCAAAAAGTATACCAATATTATACACGAACCAACATTAGTGGCGATGGCGAACGATTTTATCACTTTAAGATAGTAAGCGGTTCTGGCGTCAGCACTCCGTGGTTAGGTATTAACGGAGCTGTGGAATCTACCAAATTTATAGAAACAGCAAACAACGCACTCATAGAAAGTACGGGGGCAAGGACCAGAATAGACATTACCGCTCCCGCCGTAACAGTAAATAGATATTTATCAAACAGCGTAGAAATAACTGAAGACGACTTTAATAAAAATACTTGGATTCGAGATCGGGTCATTGCCTATTATAATATAAACGACGGCAGAACAATCATAGGCAATCGAACTGACGGTCTTGACAGTTCGGGCATAGCCTCAATTAAATATACCGTTGACGACGGAGACGAGATTACTCTTTCGTTATCATCTACAAAGTATTATGGCGATCCGTTGGAAGGTAACAGCTCCAAGGGCACATTTTCCATTCTGTTCACAAATAACTTACAATATACTGGCGAAAGCTATGTCCCGACCTACAGAATATGGGTAACTGACAATGTCGGAAATGTAAGCGAACACGTTGTAATAAACCCTAAAGTAGACGAGAGGCCTCCTACCATAGAATTGGTATCGGTTGAGGAAAGAATTGACCCACAAACCACAATTCCTTATGATTGGACAAGAGAACATCAATGGACTAATAATGCGATAGAATTTACATTTAATATAACTTGCGGGCATAGCGGCGTTTATATCGCGTACTATATCGACGAGGCAAAAGGCATCTATCCGCCTCAACTTACAGGTAAAGAGTGGGTAAGGGATTATGCCACCTCTACGGGTCCATTATTTCCTCAGACTCAAACTCAAACGATAGTTATTCCCAAAGTAAAAAGCTATGATGCCGTAGTATTTTTCAGTGTGCTTAGCGGAGCCAAGAGACCAGACGAGAACGAGACAAGGCTACAAGTAACTTTGGGCGACCGTTTCTTTATAGCTATGGATAATGACAATCCTAAGATAGATGGTTATGAGTATAGAGACGCTGGAGGCGCTGTTATCGACATTAATGCTTGGTCCCCTTCGGATGTATCGCTTATTGCCTATACTAGCGATAAATCCGAACATGGCGCTGAAGGTTCGGGCGTAAGAGAAGTATACAGCACCATAACCGGCAATGTTTCGATTGTTGAAGTCACGGTGTCGGCGGGAGGCGAAGAACAGACTTTTGATGTCAACTTCATGGTCAATAATTATTCTAAGGTTATTTACTTTGAAATGATTGCCAAAGATGAGTGGAAAATAGACAATCTTCTAAGCAGTATAAAAAGCGCTCTATTGGAAGACAGTTCTTTCTTAAATTCCGCCGTTTTGAACGAATTAAATAGTCTTATTCAAACAGATTATCCCGACATAAAATCTTTTATCGGCGGTAGAGATTATTCTTTGACAGCGGCGGATATTGGTTTAATCAATATGATCACCGTAAGACTTGAAAATATAGACAATGTGGGACTCAGAATCCTTCCGCCCATATCGGCTTTCATTCCAAGAATCGATTTGATTAAGCCCAAATTCACGTCGGTCATTTCTCAAAACTATGAAAACGATAAAGGTCATTTCGACGAACACGAAGTATGGATAGACGCTAAACCCATGAATCAGCGCGACGGCGTCAGAATAAGGGTGTCTTCTGAAATAATAGCCTCGGGCGGAAGACTATATGTCATAAAAAGAAGTGTGGAGAAGTTTATTGATGAACGGCTATCTATGGAATATAAGCCGGGATATGTCATGCTTACAAAAGAAATGGTATATGACCTTTGCGGCGGCGAAAACGGATATTTTGAATCTATAATTCCCAATCAGGCATTTAATGCCAATATCTATATAGGACGGGATGTTGACCTTGAAAATGTGGGAGTAGATTTTGTCATCATTTCTGGTGCGGGGCATATTTCGCATATAGCGTATGGCGCTGTCTTTGTAGACAAACAAGCCCCTCAATTGAATGTCGATCAGATTATATACAAGAGGGAAGACGGCGGGGACGCTTCGGGAGTTATTTTTGGAGAGGGCTCTGTGGGAGAATGGACCAACTCTAATCTAACAATTCATATGTATCTGACCGATAACGAGGGCGCAGGCATTAATGAAAGCAGCGTCTATATTTCCGTAGCAGGCAATAGAATAAATCCAGCATCGACTGATGTGGACGAGAACGGGAACGGATACTACATCTTTGAGGGCATCGACAGATGCGAATCCCACACACTTTACTTTAATGACAAACCGGGAAATAGCAATAATTATAGGTTTACTCCGCTTATCGATAGGGACCCCGGAAAGCCGGCTATAAGCCTATTTGCTGAAACCGCAGATCTTAAGCCATATAACATCAACCCCAACATAGGCGGGGGAGTAAAATACATCGATAAAGATATCGTCATAATAATTGAACTCCAGCTTGGTCCAAGCAGTTTTGATATAACCAATCAATCATACAGAAAAGGCGACGAGCTTTACAGCCTAATATATAGCGTGGACGGAGTAGAGTTTAATATTACCGAAGAAATGGGAAGAGCCGAAGTTTGGTATAACGAATATGACCAGAATGTATTTAGGCTTGAGTATCACGATAGGTCAATGGCGATTTACAAAATGGAACTCATCCAAGACCAAAATAGAGTATTCAGCTTTAAGGTCAAAAACGGCGTCAAGGACCATAATGCGATTGAGCATCCCGATTATCCCACATGTGTGGAATTGGATTATAACCCCGAAGTCAAGATTGACCAAACTCCTCCCGAAATAAGGAATGTGTCTTATGATAAGGCTTTGGATATTTGGACAGCTGACGATATTACCGTTTCTTTTGAACTATATGACCAATTCTCAGGCATAAGGCACGACGATGTAGACAGTGCGGAATTGAAGTCTGTTGTTGTGGTCATAAGAGACACAACCATAAATCAAAACGAAATAGAAAGATATCCCTTGACCCCGATGGGCGGAGTGTATTCATTCTCAATGAATTCCCATTTGAACTATTATATTGAGTTTGAAGACCAGATAGGAAATGGCGCCGCCGACGAATACTATTCGGTGGTCAATGGAGTAGTGATTGGAAAGGAAGACGGGATTTTCGGACCAATCAAGCCATATATCGACAAACATCAGCCCGACTTTAAGAAAGACGGCGACGAGATTGTCTATTCCTTAATCAGCGCCAATCAAAAATATGAGGGTGATTGGACGAACACCGACGTATACCTGACTTTGACTACATCAGTGGGCATAAGCGGACAGAAACTGCAATATCAATGGAAGAGCCTGACAGCCAGCAATTGGCCGTCCGAAGAAGACAGTCCTACCGGCTGGACTGATATTATTGGCGAGAGCGAATATAACGGAATAATAGAACCTTTCTCTGGATTGACCGAAAAATCGACCAGAATGGACTTTATAAACAATCAGGCAAGAATTTATCGGTTTAGAATAATCAGCGGAGCGGGGCTATACAGTATTTTTGAAGAGATTCAGATTAAAATAGACAATGTTCAGCCCGAGATTATCGTTACATCAGACTATACCCCCGGAGAATGGGCGAATAACAATGTAGAAATCAATATACAAGCGATATGCGGTGAAAGCGGGGCGACCATTGAATATTCTATCGACTCTGTGACATGGACCAGTGCGGGCGACCGTTATAGAGGCTTCTTGCAACCTATACAAGGAGAGAACAATAAAGTTAGACTTAACATCACAGAAAGTACAACGGCTACCCTGCCTCCCGTTATCTACTACTTCAGAGTAGTAAACGGAGCCAAGGTTGATGTCACATTTACTTTTGGCGAAGTCAAAATCGACAGAATAGCCCCCAGCATAACAAATATCCGAAGCAGCGTGAGCGCGATCGCGCCCGAGAATGTCGTATACTATCCGGGCACCAATGAAGTCAATTATGCAAGCACTTGGGAAAGAGCGACTCCTATTTCGTTCGGCAATTGGACAAAAGGCTATGTGATTATACGGCTTCAGTCTGTAATAGGTCCCAGCGGCGGCAAGGTGTATTATTCTACCAATGTCGACGGCGAAGAAGTGATTTGGCAACAAGACCTTATTTATAACAGTTCCATAACAGTTGACAACAACCTATCCTATATACTTTTGACTGAGGACCAAAACAACAATTACAGCTTTAGAATAATCTCCAACAGCAGCCTTGTCGCGACCGTATACACAAATCAGAATGAAAATATAATGATAGACAACACCATTCCCACCATGGATTTAACGATTGAGGGACAAAAGTCCGTCAAATGGACAGACGACGGTGTTGAAGATTTGCACAAGTGGTATACAAGCGCCCCAATTATTACCTTTAACGTTGAATATCCTATTAGCGGTGCTAAGGTGTACTATTCCTATGGTGGCGAAGAATGGGATGACAGATATATCCTGAACAACAGTATGGGCGGCAAAGCCCCGACCTATACGGTGAGCCAGAACGGTATCCATAATCTAAGATTTAAGGTAGTGTCCGGAGCGGGCAACGAATTCATCCTTGATGAGGTATATAAAATTCAAATAGACACTACCGACTACCATATAGACATCGAGCAATGGATAAAGGGATACGGCAGTCTTCCCGGCGTCAATTTAAGCGAAATGGCAGACTTGGTCTTGACAATTAACCAAAAAGCCCAAGCAGAAGTGCCTATTGTCGCTACGGATGCCTATACGGGATATATCGCCAAGAAAGGCGACAGCATAAGCCTTGAAATTATCCCCAAAGCATACGAGGGATACCAGTACCACTTCAAGAGAGCGGTATTCGCTGGACAAGAATATGACTCTGAAATTGTGGAATACATTGATAAGGACTATGTATATGAAATCACCGCATTTGATTTTGAGATATTTGATAAGGATTATTCAATAATGGCGTATTTCGCCAAAGAAATTGAGATAGTGTATCATAACCTGTATCAAATAAAACAAATCAGTGAAATAAAGGCAGTGGAAATAACTACCGACTATGCCGTAGAAGAGCTTGAGTTTACCGTATACTATAACGGCTCCACCGTTGCCCCGACAGAGATAGGTCTGTATTCTATCGTTGTCGCCACCCAAAACGACGACCCCAATGATCCCAATTATATTATCAACAACCCCGACGGAAACGACTTGATTATTGTATACTTCAAAGACTATGGCGAAGATTTGCCTTTATATCATGTCGGGAACTATACGGATTTAAGTTATATCGGCATATACAGCGATCCCAATCCCGTATACAATTTCTTGGGACCCAACCGAATCGTAAGCTCCTATCTGCAAGTCTCTAATTTTGAGATAGGCAACGAATTCCAACCCGTTTATGGCGACTTTAAGGGCTCATATAACGGCAACAATTTTGAAATCTACCTAAGAGACCAAGACGCCATTCATACATCTGGTATCTTTGGAATATTCGAGAGCGTGCAAGGCGTCATCCGCAACCTTGGCATAAAGCTTGACACCGTTATTATCGATAACGCCATGACCGCCGGATTCTTGGCGGCACAAGCCGACGGTGCTGAAATCTCCCATGTATACGCTATCGGTGAGTTCATTATCAGCGGCGAGAATTCCAATATCGGCGGACTTATCGGTCATACTATCCGTCAAACAATAGTACAAAACTGCTATACCGACATAGCCATATCTAACAAAGGCAATCAGCTCTCAGGAAATGTAGGCGGACTCATTGGGCTTATGGACGATACCGCCTTGAAATTTTCATATTCGCTGGGAGCAATGGAAGCTTATTATATACAAGCCCATGAGCTGAATATCGGTCAAATAGGCGGAAGCATCCTTTCCATAATGGACGGACAGAACACCTTATACGGCAACAAGTTCCTTGAAAGAAACCTCTTCGTAAATGACCAGATTAAGAATATAGCCTTTGGATATGTGGAAAGCGGTTTGACGATAACGCCGTCTGCGGTGGAAGCGCTGTACTTTGCCCGCTTTGTGGACGAAAGGTCTTATCTTGATGTCCCCGGGGCAGATAATATAGCCATGGTGAGCATAGCCAGCAGATTAATTAAAGACCTTGCCATAGGCAGAATAAGAGATTTGGGAATGGAAGAAGGTCTTGGCTTGCCCAGTGAGCCCTTCATAATAAAAGACAGCGTGGGTCTTGCCTTTATAGACAAATATGTATGGGCAAACTATATCCAAGCCAATGAGATTAATCTTGAAAGCGGATTTAAGACCATAGCCGCTCATAAGGTATTCATCGGAACTTATAACGGCAACATGCACAGAATAAACAACTTAGTTATCGATTCCCAAGAGAACATCACAGGCTTTATTGGAACAATCGCCGGCATGTTTAGGAATGTGGACATAAGAGGTATCGATATTACCGTCAATTATACGGGAACCGACCAAATATATGTGGGCGGAATTGCCGGAAGAATCTTGTCGGGAGCTACCGTTCATACCGTATACGCTTTAGGAAATGTCAAGGCATATTCGCCTTATACCAAGATTTATATCGGCGGTATCAGCGGATATATTGAAGACGCCACTATTGTGGATATTTTGAGCTTGGCAAATGTCAGAACAGACGAGAATTCATATTCTGTGGATATCGGCGGTACGGCAGGATTTATAAAAAATGTCGCTATCAATACCGCATTCAGCTTAGCCCGAGTGCAAGGCAACTATCAAGGCGTGGGTTCAGTAGGAGCGGCGATAGGAACCGTCAGCGGAACGAATACTATCGACAATCTCTATGCGCTTATCGGAAATACTTTTGCCCATGGTCAGAGCTATGACTACTTGGCGGGATATGTCGCAGGTTCTGGTCTTAGCGAGAACTTAATTCAGCCCGGCGATAACAACAATCAATATATCGATTTTGAAACCTTAAGAGGAAGCCCGCTGCGCTTTGATTCGTCCTCCAAGACACTTAACGAAGTTCTTTCGGATATATATCCGCTTGACGGATCGGGTACGGGAACTGACCCCTTCCAGGTGAGAACGGTAGAAGACTTCAGCTATATCAACGACTTCCTATACGCCCACTATCGCATAAAAGCCAATATTGACTTCACCGGACATGAATTCACTACCATAGGCATAAACGCCAAGTTCTCTGGCAGCATAAGCGGAGCTATGACTCACCAAGAATATCAAGAACATCTTGAGAACGGCGGCACGGGTAGAACCTTTAGATTAAGCGGACTTACCGACGCTTTGATTTATCACCTTGGCGAGATAGGAACGATAAGAGATCTAAGACTACAAATAAACTATAACAAAGTCTCCAATACAGATTTGGTTTTCGGCGCTGTGGCTATATACAACAGTGGAACGATACAAAGCGTCAATTCCGAAGGGTATATTTCGGTCAGGGTATTGGGAAATAAGACCGCTATTGTAGGCGGATTCGTGGGCATAGACCTTGGCGGATATTATATCCAAGGAGAACAAGGCGAAGAGTATCAAGTGCCCAGCCGTGAACTTAGCTCTATCAATAACACAGTCCTTTCCATAGCGGCAAGCACCATAAACGTCGGAGGCTTCGTTGGAAGAGTGGTCGGACCTACAGAGCTTAGCTATATTATCAGCGATGCGGATATCATCTGTACAGGCGGTTCTATAAGTGCTGGAACAATAGCGGGCACGGTATTGAGTGGCGGAGTGACCTATGACCACCAGATTGAAGACACCGCAGCAAGAGTTTATATCAATGGTATAGAGAATACCAAACAATACGGCTTCAATATCAACGACTTATAAAAAATTATGAAAAATTCTTAAATAAAATGTGGATAATTGAGTTTATAAGATTATCCACATTTTTTCTTATAGGAGGGGTATGAAACATATCACAATTGGACGCCAATTTGGTAGCGGGGGCAGGAGTATAGGAAAGAAAGTCGCCGAAAGGCTGGGGATGCCTTTTTATGATAGGGAGCTTATTATGCTTGCGTCTCAAAAAAGCGGAGTGTCCGCAAAATATATTGAATCCCTTGACGAAAAGGGCACAGCCAGCTTCTTTCACTCTCTTGTATTGAACGCCACGCCGGCGGGGGCGATTATGCCCAATTATTTCAATATTTCGACAAACGATCAATTATTTATTCTGCAAAGCGAAATCATAAAAGAGCTTGCGAAAAAGACCTCTTCAATTTTTATTGGAAGATGTGCGGACTATGTCTTAGAGGGCGAAAATATTCTAAATGTCTTTATCCATGCTCCGCATAACTTTCGGCTTCAAAACATAGCGCGAAGATACTCTATTTCGCATAAAGAGGCGGAGTACAGGCTTAACAAGATTGATAAAAAAAGAAAGGCTTATTACAACCATTATACAAGCAGAAAATGGGGCAATGTAGAGAACTATCATTTGGCGATAGACTCATCCAAGATACCCGAGGACAAAATAGTAGAAATTATCATTAATGCCTATAAAGGCTAAGGGAAAATACGTTAATACTATTTTAAGTTTGAAGTATTAAATTATACTAAGGACGGTATAGGTATGAAATTGTTACTCATTGAAGACGAAAAAAACTTATCCGAAGCTCTTCAGCATATTTTCAAAAAAGAAAAGTATTCTGTGGACGCTGTATATGACGGAGAAAGCGGTTTGGATTATGGCTTGAGCGGAATATACGATGTTATAATCCTTGACCTTATGCTCCCCAAAAAAAGCGGCATGGATGTTTTGAAACAATTAAGGGAGAACGGTATAACCACTCCCATACTTATTCTTACCGCAAAGGGCAGTATCAGCGACAAGGTAGAAGGTCTGGACAGCGGAGCAGACGACTATCTTGCCAAGCCTTTCTCTACGCCCGAGCTTTTGGCGAGAGTAAGGGCTCTTTTAAGAAGAAAAACCGAAAGCATCAATGAAGATATCTTAAGCTATGGGGACATAGAACTCAATTTGTCGAGCTATGAGCTTGTATGCGGAGAAAAAAGCGTCAAGGTATCGCTTAAAGAATGCGAGATTATGAGATACCTTTTGCAAAGACCAAAGTTTGTTGTGACCAAGGACGAGCTTATTATTAAGCTATGGGGATATGATTCGGAGGCCGAATACAATAACATAGAGGTCTATATATCCTTTTTGAGAAAGAAACTTCAATTCTTAGAGACAAAAACCGAAATAGTAACTGTAAGAGGAGCGGGTTATAAATTAGTTCACAATGTTTAAACGGCTAAGAAAAAAGATGATAATAAGCAATATGGTGCTTTTCGGGGTGCTGGTCTTGGCTTTGCTTGGTACGGTATTCGGGTTATCATACGCCAGAATGACAAGACAAATAGACGTCGCGCTGGAAAAGATAATACTATCCGCAAGAAACAGCTCTTTTTTATTGCCCACGATTATGCAAGACGAGATTTTAGAACCCAACAGCCTTATAGTATTTGTGGATATCTCTAAAGAGGAAATAGGATATATATCTGATACTTCTTATTATTCAAGGGATTTTTTGGAGAAAATGACCAAAAAAATCCTTGATCAAACAAAACCTCAAGGCAGAGTAAAGGTAGAGGACAGGCATATAGCTTATGACCTCTATTGTTTTTTTAATACCGCAAGAATAGCCGTCTATGACTATACGATGCTTCAGCAAAGCATCACCAATTTACTCTTGATACTGTCTGGAGCTTTTTTTATTAGTTTGGTCTTTCTGTTTTTTATATTTCGAATTTATGCGATAAAGGCAATAGAGCCTATCGAGGACGCTTTTTATAAGCAAAAAGAGCTGGTCACCAATGCCTCCCACGAACTCAAAACGCCTTTGACCATAATTTCCACAAGTATGTCAATCATCAATTCCAATAAGGACGACAAGGTAGAGAACCAAAAGAAATGGTTTGACAATATAAATCTGCAAACACAGAGAATGTCAAACCTTATTAATGATATGCTGGATTTGGCGAAGGTGGACAGCTTTAAGGATGATAAGAGCGTCCTATTCGAAATTAATCTAAGCGAACTTTTGCAAGGCGCTCTTTTGGGAATGGAACTGGTGCTTTATGAAAACGGCATAAACCTGCAAACAGATATTGCGGAGTCCTTAAAGATTAAAGGCAACAAGGAGAATGTAGAAAAGCTTTTATATATATTCATAGACAATGCCGTCAAGTATACCCCCAGAGACGGAACGGTATGGGTGAGTCTTAAGCAAGAGAAACGAAAAATTGTGTTCAGAATAAAAAATTCTGGAGAGGGCATTCCCAAAGACAAGATGAACAAGCTCTTTGACCGTTTTTATAGAATAGACGAGGCACGCACCCAAAGGGGCGTTCAAAGTTTTGGCTTAGGTCTTTCAATTGCCAAATCCATAATAGACAGTATGGGCGCATCCATAAATGTGGAAAGCAAAGCCAATGAATATACTGAATTTATTATTACCTTCAAGACAGCTTAAGCCTTATTTGCAAGTTCTGCTCTTCTTTCATTGAGTTCTTTTGTAATTTGTTCTTTTTTCTTACCCACAAGGTTATAAAAGAAAATTGGAATTATTGAAAGTAAAAAGCCTATGGCGGGGAATATGGTCACCAGCGAAAACATGCTTATTTGTATGGAAGATGTTATGGCGACGGCTTCTTCCACATATTCTATTGGATTGAGATGTATTAGAGAATACATTAACACAATAAACGATGTGGCGAAAGCGTTTCCAAGCTTGTTTATAAATGTCTGACATGCGCTTGCGAGACCGTCAAGCCTTATGCCCGACTTCCATTCCATATAGTCTATGCTGTCGGCAATCATCGCAAAGGACACCACATTATAGACGCCCAAGGGAATACCCGACAGCACGAGGAAGGGGATAAGGATATAAAGTATATTTGGATTGTCGAGTAGCCTAAATCCGATAAAGAACATTATTATATCCACCACAAATCCCATGATACCTGAGAATATGACGATTTGCTTATAGTTGAATTTTTTGAAGGTCTTGGGCAAAAACAACATTGCTCCGAACATGCCCGCGCCGACGGCTATTCCAAATAACAACAAAGTCTGACTTATGGACACATTGACAAAAGAGTATCTTGCCACATGAATAGCGCCCGCTTGTATCATATATCTTGTAAAGCTCAACACACCCATAATCACGACAAGCAAAAGCGGCTTGTTTGATTTCATCGCCTTGACTACTTCCTTGAAAGGAACTTTTTCTTTATTAATGGGTTGTATTCTTTCTTTGGCGTGGAAAAAATATCTGGAAAACAACGCCATGCCTATGACTGATACGATTATTGCAGAGATAAGATAGGTTATTCTGTATTGGTTCCATTTATAAGCTGTTCCAGAAACGCCTTCTTTAGATAAGAAAAAAGGTATGACTATCATAAACGCCTGAGGGAGCGCCGCCCCTATGCCATTTACTGTTCTGCCTATGGAGATTACTTTTCCCCTTTCTTTCGGATTCGGGGTGGTTAGGTTTACTATCGACCAAAAGGGCACATCCGAAACGGTGTATATCATGCCCCATAATACATAAGTTATGGCGGCATAGACCATTTTTGCAGTTGTGCTGATATTGGGCACATAAAACAATAATATGGTCAGAATGGCTATGGGAACGGGCGTCAATATTATGTAAGGTCTCATTTTCCCCCATCGGGTCTGGGTCTTATCCACAATTATGCCCATAATTGGGTCGTTTATGGCGTCCCATATTCTGGCGCCAAGCATAAGCGCGAACACAAACAGCGGCGGAACCAAAAGGATATTGGTATAAAAGTCGGAGATATAAGAGCTCATTATGGCATACACCATTCCTTGACCTCCGGCTGCTATGGCAAAGGAACGAAGCTCCTTTTTTTCCATATAATTTTTTTCCGTGACGCTTTCTTGGGGAATTTGACCTTGTTCTATCATGGAATACTCTCCTTTAACGAATAAATCAACTCAAATATTATACTATAACAGCTATACCGCTGTAAAGTTCTATTTTTTTTGGAAGACCTGTTTGGCGATTTTGACGGCTTGATTGGCGTCCTTTGCATAGAAATCAGCCTTTATGCTTTTTGCAAATTCAGGAGAGATAACGGCGCCCCCGACCATAACTTTGCAATCCAAATTGTGTTTTCGAATTGCTTCAACGGTTTTTTGCATATTGACAGCGGTCGTGGTCATAAGAGCGCTGAGCCCCGCAAGCTTGATGTTCTTTTCCCTTATGGTGTCCACAATAATCTTGGGGTCTACATCCTTGCCTAAATCAATGATATTATAGCCATAGTTCTCCAATACGACCTTAACTATGTTCTTGCCGATATCGTGTATATCGCCTTTTACAGTCGCAAGAAGAATATCGTGTCCTTTTTGTGATGCGTTTTTGCCCTTTAGGTTACTTTTTATCTCCTCAAATCCGACTTTCGCCGTTTCAGCACTCATAATGAGCTGGGGCAAAAACAACACTCCTTGTTCATATAGGGCGCCCACTTTATCCAAAGCAGGGATAAGGTGCTTGTTCACCACATCTAAAGGAGACATCTGTTTTAATAAGTTCTTGACGATTTTACGGCATTCTTTTTTTAAGCCGTTCAATATTGAATATTCTAAGCTGTCAGAAGTAATTTTTGGCACCTTATTTTCATTCAAGACATCTTTTTCTTTGTATGCCGAAATAAATTCTGAACAGTTTGTGTCATGAGCGTATAGGACATTGAAAGCCCTTATCGCGTCCATGTTCCTTTGGTTATTGGGATTAATGATCGGTAAAGTCAAGCCCTCATTTAAGGCGCACAACAAAAACGATGAATTGATTAAATCACGGTTTGGTAAACCAAATGAAATATTTGAGATACCCAAAACGGTGTTATATCCCATGACATCATTTATATATCTAATCGTTTCAAGAGTGATTTTCGCTTGGTCTTGTTCAGCACTTACGGTGAGCGTCAAGGGGTCGATAAATATATCCCTTGAGGGGATGTGGTGGTCCTTTGCTCTTTTTATTATCTTTTCGGCAATTCTAATACGCTGTTCTTTTGTTTTGGGAATGCCGTCTTTGTCCAGCGTCAGCCCAATGACGGCAGCGCCGTATTTTTTTACTATAGGTAGGATACTGTCCAACACTTCGTCGTCGCCGTTTACGCTGTTGACTATGGCTTTCCCGTTATAATACCTAAGAGCGTCTTCAATAACTTCGCGATTGGTGGAATCTATTTGCAAAGGTGTATCGGTCACGGACTGAAGCAATTTGACTATTTGGGTCATAGTCTTTTTTTCGTCGATTTGGGGTAGTCCGCAATTTATGTCCAGAATATCCGCCCCAGCGTTTATCTGTTCTATTGCCTGATTGACTATATAATCGCTATCATTATTCAATAAAGCCTCTTTCATGGCTTTTTTCCCGGTAGGATTCAGCCTTTCTCCAATAATCCTTACTTTCTTTATGTCTACAAACTTTGAAGGGGTGCAGACAGCGGACGGCAGTTCTATCTTTCTTTCCGTTCTTTTCATTCCATTGAATTGCGACAGTTCTTTGATGTAATCTGGAGTAGTCCCGCAACATCCCCCTACAATGCTGACGCCCAGCTTTATGAATTTTTTATAGGAGCTTATAAAGCTGTCTATATCATGTGTAAAACCCTGATTGACATCGGGAAGTCCAGCGTTTACTTTTATTACGACGGGAAGCGTTGTATGGTCTAAGAGCTCTTCCACAAGAGGCAAAAGTTTGTCGGCAGGGAAGGAGCAATTTATACCCACAGCGTCTACGCCTAAACCCTCAAGGGTATACGCCATGGACTTGATATCACAGCCCATAAAAGTCCTTAAGGTGTCTTGCTCAAAGGTCATGGTGGCGATAATAGGCAGGTCGCTGTTTTCTTTTGCGGCAAGAACAGCGGTTTTCATTTCATAGAGGTCAGATATCGTTTCCAGCACTATCAAGTCCACATTGTTCTTTACTCCGCATTTTATTTGGCGGGAAAAGATATCGTAAGCTTGGTCAAAGGTCAGCTTTCCAAGGGGTTCCATAAGTTCCCCAATAGAGCCTATATCCAAAGCGATCAAGCATCCTGTGTTTTGGGAGGCTTTCTTGGCGATTTTTATCGCTGCCGTTATGATTTCTTCATCGTCATAGTCCTTGGGAAGCTTTTTGATATTCGCACCAAAAGTATTGGTATAAATGATTTGAGCGCCTGCTTTAATATACCTTCTATGGATATCTTCTATTATTTCGGGATGTGTTAGGTTCAAGACCTCAACGGCTTTTACGGACTTTAACAAGTCCTTGGGTATCATTGTACCCATGGCGCCGTCCAACACTATCACTTTTTCGTTAAGAAGTTTTCTTACATCCATTTTATTCACCTCTAATTCCTATCTAACAGCCCTTGCTCATACAAACTTAACTATGAAGAGTTTTTATTCCCGTTATGGCGGTTATGGTCTTGGAAGGACTCATAAGAAGGCTGTCGTTTATCATTATGCCATATCTCTTGGTAAGGTTATATTTTTCTATTATATCTTTATTTGTCTGTATTGGAAAATCCTTAAAGCCCGGGCTAAACCTTTTTGTAACGGCGTTTTCGCCGTATTCTTTTATTAACCCTTTATGAAGAGTCTCTGCTGCAAGTTCGGCAAGTGCGGACGCCGCAGCGTTCATAACAAGCGCCTTGGAGGGAGACTGCTTTTGTAAGCTCATTATTATTTTGTCGGCTTGATATCCAATAGTGACCGCTATTATGACTGCAAGGTCACTTTCTTTCAAATGTTTTGATATAGCTTTCCCGCTAAAAACCAGACCGTTTTTCAAAATGACAGCATTATCGCCTTTTGAAATGATAGGCTGTTTGTCAATAAGACTTTTTATTTGGCTGTTTTTTTCTACTTCCAAAATACATTCTTCAATTATTTCTTCAAAACCGCTTATATCTTGATTTTTATAGTTCAAAAAGCTTAGGACATGCTTTTTTGTCAACTTGATAAGATTATTCACGGTTTATACCTTCCAATAAGTGAGAGATATTTTTTATTATATCCTTTGCCAGCTGAGCATTGTTCATTATATAAAGGTGAATTCCTTGAACATTGTTTTTCAATAAATCGATTATTTGTTCTGTGGCGTATTCCACACCCGCCGCCCTCATCATTTCGTCGTCATGTCCGTATTTGGCTATAAGCTTTGAGAACTTGGAGGGGAGCTTGACGCCGGACAAGAAAACTATGTTCTCTATCTGCTTTTTCTTGACTATGGGCATAATCCCCGCTTGAATGGGGACATTTATGCCTTTTTTCCTTGCCTTTTCTAAAAAGCAATAAAAGTCTTGATTGTCAAAAAACAGCTGGGTGTTGAGGTGAGTCACGCCGCTGTCTACCTTTTTTTTCAGAAAGTCCAAATCCTTGTCCAAATTTGCGCTTTCGAAATGACCCTCGGGATAGCAAGCACCTGAGATATTGAAGTTTCCATTCTGTAATATAAACTTAACCAAATCGCTTGCATAGCGGAAATCTTTGGAAACGGGGTGCCCCTCTTTTATATCTCCTCTTAGGGCAAGGATATTATTTATATTTTTTTCTTTTAATTCATTTAATAGATGGAGAATGTCCTCTTTGCTTGAATGAATAGCGGTAAGGTGAGCAAGAGGTTCGATTTTGTACTTATTTTTGACCAAGCTTGCAAGCTCCACTGTGCGGTTGCTTATAACGGAGCCTCCTGCGCCGTATGTAATGCTTATGTAATCGGGCATAAGCCCTCTTAAAGCCTCAAGGGTGTCATAGATTTTTTCTATTGGGCTTGTTGCCTTTGGGGGGAAGATTTCAAAGCTGACGACAGCTTTTTTCTTGACAAAAAGGTCTTTGATGTTCATAGGTTTGGCTCCAAAAATAAAATTTATTTAAGTATACTACCATTTTACAAAAAAAGCAACTTATGAACAAGAAAGTGCGAGTCTATCTTAATATAATAATTTTATATAATTAAAAATTAAAACAAAAAATATTTTGCTCTTGATTTTTCTTAATGCATATGTTATATTTGTTATGTCTATATTTTTGAATTTTAGATACAGACAAATTGGTTAAATCTTTGGCAGAAGCGGAGGTCCATAATGAAAAATCATACCACACAGGGAAGGACATCAAAATTTTCAGTCTTGCTGATACTGATTTTCCTTGTTTCCCTGTTCCTGCTCACTTTTTCGGCGTGCGACAATCAAGTCGATGTAGCGTCCATAAGTGTAATAGAGGAATCTATACCGCAGAATGTGAGGGTAAGCGAGTTTGATATCACAAAAGTGCAGCTGAGAATAGTCGATTCACAAGGTAACGAGAGTTCTATTTACGCAACGCCCGTGATGCTGACCACAGACTCAAGGAACAAGCTGACTCAAGACGGCGATCACAGCATTACTTTGAGATATCAAGGAAAGCTTGCCAGCTTTACTGTCAGGCTCTTTAACGACGAAGCGGAACTTGTCACCATAACCTTCAAAGACCATAACGGCAATGTCATCCAAACAGTCGTCGAAGAAAAGGGCGGCAGCGTCACGCCTCCTCCGCACCCCGTCCGAGAGGGATACATCGCCGACGGATGGATAGACGCCTCCAACCAAAATGTCAGTTTTGGCTCCATAGAGCAATCAATCGAAGTTAGAGCAAAATATAAAGAAGATGTTATGCCTTGTACGGTTACTTTTAAGGACTATAAAGGTATAAAATTGGGTACTGTACAAGTGCCCAAGGGAAACAAAATCCCCGAAACAGTTTCTTATGACCAGCCCCCTGAAGTGGCGAGCTATGAATGGTACTATGGCAACAATAAACTTAATATAGAGACCTTTACCGTAACGCAAGATATCACCATAGAAATGAGAGTGGAATTTGTCCACCACACAATTACATATCAATTTATTGATAGAAACAATAGAGTCCAAATCTTAGGCGAAGAGAGCGTAAGATATGGCTATTCCCCGAACGGCGCCAACGACGCCATAAACAAGCTTTTGGGATTGGGGTATGAATTCAAGGGCTGGGATAGGCTGCCTGATGTTGTCAGAAGTAATGTTACTGTCACCGCTCAAGCGGAAATGTATAAGTATAGGCTGGAATTCAGGTCCTATAATCAAGTCACCTATAAGGAAGTCTTTCATGGCGAAAATGTCACCCCCGAAAGTGCTCAGACCAAACCCGGTTATAATTTTGTGGGCTGGGACAAATCCTTAGAGAATATCACCCAAGACATGGTTATTAATGCAATTTACGCTCCCAAAGAATTTACCATTACTGTTCATGACGGCGACATATTCGAGAATAAAACAATGCCATATGACTATGTAATCACCGCCGAGAACCTCAATGACCTTAAAAATAAAGGCGAGGATTATATCTTATTAGGTATATATCAAGACCCCGAATTAGAAAAGGCGATTGAACTGCCTTACAGAATAACAGGAACTGCCGCTTTTTATACCAAGTGGATAAATAAGAATGACGGAAACGACGAATTGGAATTCATAAGCGGTCCGGACGACAGCTACAAAATCCTTAATGGTTACAGCGGAAATGACACCATAATATACATACCTTCCACAAAGGAAGGAAAACCCGTCCAAAAAATCGCTAACGGCGTATTCGAAAATAAAAATATCGCCATGGTCTATTTTGGCGGCAGCAACCTTGAAAGCATAGGCGACAACGCTTTTGCCAATACAAAATTAAACGGCAGGATCGAGCTTCCTGAAGGGCTTAAGGAAATAGGAGAGCGCGCTTTCAGCGGTTGCGAGGATATAACGGAAATAGTCCTTCCCCAGACATTGAATACTATATTGGAAGGAGCTTTTGAAAATTGCTCAAGCTTAATAAGTGTGGTTTTTGACGAAGAAAGCGCCTTAACTGAAATCGAAAACAGCGTCTTTAAGGGCTGTTCGGGACTTAAAAACATAATTCTTCCCGCAAGCGTTCAGAAAATTGGACAAAGTGCTTTTGAGGCTTCAGGTATCGAGAGCATAAGCCTTTTGGGCATAGAGGAAATAGGCGAAAAAGCTTTTATTGACTCCAGCCTTGCTTTAGTTTCGGATACCGATGACTTGACGAAGATAGGACGAAGGGCTTTTGAAAATACATCGCTTGTTGAGATTAGTCTTTTATCAGTAACCCAAATGGGAGAATACGCTTTTGCAAATAACAAAAATCTTCAGAGCGTGATTATTGGAGCGGCGCTAAGCGAGCTTAAGTCATACACATTTATGAATTGCGGCTCCTTAACCCAAATCGATTTTGAAACGGAAATTGTTGAGGAAGAGCTTAAAGGCATACAGACTATTGAGAGTTTCGCCTTTTTGAACTGCAACAATTTGAGCACTATCAGCTTGCCAAGCACGCTTAGCTTAATTACTCCCTTGGCTTTTGAGGGAGCGTATAAATTAGAAGAAATTATTGTCGACGACGAAAACGAGACTTTTGAAACCTTAGACGGTGTATTGTTCTTAAAGGGTGAGGGAGCTTCATTGTTCTTCTATCCGTCGGGCAAAGTGCTTGACACCTATGAAATACCCGAGGAAACCGTAGCTATATCATCCAATGCCTTTAATGATGCGAATATCGCCAATATTATTGTTCCTGAATCATTGACGATATTGGAAAACTATGCATTTAATTCAAGGGCGATATCCACAATAAGGTTCTTAGGCGATGTTCCGCAAGAAATCGGCGGCATTCTCTTCCATGAATCCTTACTTAAGATATATGTAGACAGCGAATATTTAGACAACTATATCGCCGCGGGATTTGAAAAAGCCGAAGCTTATTCAGACACTTCAGAGTTTGGCGTATATGACGAACAAAGCGGACTTATTTATACGATAGTAGGCGATTCGGTGAGAATCATCTCCGCCAATCGTTCCTTTACATCCATAACAGTTCCCGCAACGATTGAACAAAAGACGGTCACTCACATAAACGACTTTGCTTTTGAAAATTGTGACTCTCTTGAAAGTATTCAAATCAACGCTGTGCTTGTTGAGCTTGGAGAATACGCTTTCAAGGGTTGTGTCTCCTTAACTACAATTAATTTTGCGGCGATACAAAGAGACGGCGAAACCACACAAGCCACAATAATAAATCTCAACGCATTTGAGGACACCCCATGGTATCAATTGAGCGAATTGGTTGTAATTGCCGATACGGCGTTTGAATATAAGCTCCTATTGGACGACGAAGGAAACCCCATTGAAAAGACTTCCCTTGTTGTTCCCAACGGAGTGCAGGTCTTAAAGAACAATCTATTTGAGGATTCGGCGTTAGAAGAGATAATATTGCCCCAAAGCTTGGAAGTGATAGGCGACTATGCTTTTAAGAATACAGCCATATCCCAAATTACAATACCTTCATCGGTATACAGCTTAGGCGAAGGCACTTTTGAAAACTGCGTTAATCTTGATACCGTGAATATCTTAACCAATTCGTTAAGAAACCTTAATGCCAAAACATTCAAAGGATGCGAAAGCCTTAAGCAAATCAGCATTCCCGATTCTATAAGAGTAATAGGCGAAGAAGCCTTTATGGATTGCTACTCTTTAGCTAAAGTAAATATCTCCAACTCCGCATTCCTTACCAAGATAGGCGCCAGGGCGTTTATGAATTGTGTTTCGCTTCCCGTTATGACCATACCCGTCAATGTGGGCACTGGGCTTGCTACGGGAGAAGAAGCTATTGAGGACGAGGCATTCAAGGGCTGTGACAGTCTTGTATACATAAGGATATGGAACAAGAAACCGTTCGCATTAGGTCTTGATGTTTTCGAGCCTATTTCAATTCTATATGTAGACGACAGCGAGGGACAAAGCATTTATTGGGATTATTACAATGCTTGGACGGATTATCAAAGTCAGATTGAGGAACAGTCGGATACTCCCGAGATTACTTTTGAAACAAATAAAGACGCTGAAGGAAATGTTGTTGCGGCACTTGACCATATAATTATAGAAAAGCAAAGAACTGCGGCACTGTATACCGCTCCTATATTGCCTTATGTCGAGGGGTATCAATTTGTATGCTGGACGGCACAAGAGGGTACGGAATGGGTTCCGATTGAATTCCCATTCTATACCAGAACGAACGCCACCTTAAGAGCAAGATGGTTAAGAACCGACCAAGGCTCATTATCAAGAGATGACCTTGTGGAAGTCGAGGACGGCTATAAGCTTATCGGCTACAACGGCTGGCAAACGATAGTTGTCATTCCTGCTTACTACGGAAATCTGCCGATTATGGAAATCGGAGAGGGAGCTTTTGCAGGAAGAGATGACATCACAGAAATCAGAATAGCTCAAAACAGCCAGATTGCTTTGATAGGCAGATACGCTTTTGAAGATATGATAAGTCTTATCAGCATAAATATACCTTCATCTGTCAAAGAAATTGAAGAGGGCGCATTCGCAGGATGTGTATCCCTTGAACAAATAACCATTCCCAACAGCGTTGAAAGGATTGGGGAGAACACATTTGACAACTGTACAAACCTTGACATTACTTTCCAAGCCCAGTCCACGCTGAAGTATGCGTCCATTAACAGTTTTGAAGATACCAAATGGTATCAGACCCAAAAAGACAGCGATTCAGACTTTGTTATTGCAGGAAATCTTTTGATAGAATATCTCTCCAAAGACCAATATCTTGTCACACTTCCCGCAGAGGTCACCGCTATTAGAGAAGAAGTCTTTATGAACGATTCGGATATCGTCACCGTAGAAATCCACAGCAATATCAAGTTCATAGGCGACAGAGCGTTCTATAATTGTTCGTCCTTAATCAATATTGACTTCGAGGATGCAGAATTTAGCGATATCGAATATGTAGGCGAGGACGCTTTTGCCTTAACGCCGTGGATGGAATTTAGGGAAAAATATGTAATAGCCGGAACAGTGCTCATAAAATATGTGGGCGTGGAAACCCAAATAGACGATATTCCCAATTATATTACCATAATAGACGAGGGAGCTTTCGCTTATAACTCTATGGAAGAGATTACTCTACCAAATTCATTGAAAAAGATAAATGCGGGAGCTTTCGCTTATTGCAACAATCTCCAAAGAATCGTCATCCCCAACAATGGTACCTATATTGGAGAAGACGCTTTTAGAAATTGTACCAGCTTAAAATCCGTTGTATTCCAAGGCAATGCGCTCAACGAGATAGGACCGAGAGCTTTCATGGGCTGTTCGGCTTTGGGAACGGATGTCCAAAACCTAACGCTTGTTCTTCCCTCATCCTTAAGGGAGCTTGGAGAGCAAGCTTTCGAGGGCTGCGGTTCGTTGACAAAAGCCGATTTGTCGAACACCAAGCTCACTAAGCTCAATACAAGAACTTTCTATGGCTTAAGCAGCCTGAATGAAATCATATTGCCGACTTCATTGGTTGAAATCGACGAAGAAGCGTTCGGCAACTGTATCACCCTTGGCAGGATTCAATTAGACCTTAACAGCGCTTTAACTTATATAGCCGAGGATGCTCTTACGGATACCCTATGGTATAATAGAGAGCTTTTGGAAGATGAAGACGACATCATAATATATTTAGGAAATGTGCTCTTGAAATACAGGCATAAGGCGGACAGCGATTTTAGACCTGATGTCGTCATTCCTTTGAATATCAAGTATATTGCCAAACAAGCTTTTATGGGAAGCTTAATAGCTTCTGTAGCTTTTCCGAGCGGTCTCTTGACCATAGGGGAATCGGCGTTTGAGGGATGTACCTTCTTAAACAATGTGATTATTCCCGACAGCGTGGAAAGCATAGGAACAAGAGCGTTTAGAAACTGCGTGGCTTTAGACAACATTGAACTGGGCAGGGGACTTCTTAGGATAGAAGAAAAAGCCTTTGAAAACAGCATTAATTTAAGCAAAATCATCTTAAAGAGAATAAGCTATGGCGAACTCACTGTCGAGCAAGAAAGCCAGATAGAAAACGCTATTAGGAACGAAACCTTAAAGGCTTGGCTGGAGGCCAATCCCGCTGTTTTCCAAGGTACGGAGATTGCCAATACAAATGCCTTCAATAACACTTCGGATTTCTTAAGAATCTATGTTTTGACAGATTCCAGAAATATAAACATTGAGATATATAAGGTCAAGTGGGAGGGCAAAAAAGACAATCTTTATAACTATGGTGAATTGCCCACAGTTGAATTTATTACAATAGGCAACGCCACAAGAATAAACCCAATAAGCGTGGAGTGGTTGCTTGAAGAGCATACCCGCACCGAATATAAGGACCATACCTTGCTTGGTTGGGAAATAGTCGGCGAAGAGGGCGAACTGATTACATTCCCGTTCAGAGTGCTTAGGGATATCGAACTTAATCCTATCTGGATAAGCAACAACAGACCCATAAACGACCCCGACTTAGGGCTCAATTATGATACGGTGAATTCGTCTTATGTCATATACGCCTTTAATCCCGCCACAATGCTGGTCAGCGATACGCTTGTCATAGCCTCTATGGTCAGCAACCTGCCTCTTACGGGCATAAACGAGGGCGTATTCACTCAGTCAAACACCCAAGGCATAACAAAAGTTCTGTTTACTAAGAAAGATAATTTAACGGTTATGCAAAGCAATATGTTTAAAAACTTTGTCGACCTTGAGCAGTTCGTCATAGAGGGCGACCGCTCTAACTATACGGTAATAGACGGAGTGCTTTATACCGCTGACCTAAAAACGCTTGTGGCATATCCAAGAGCAAGAAAAGTCGACGGCGAAATAGCCAAGACATTCACCATTCCCAACAGTGTCACAACTATTCTTGCCTATGCTTTTGCGGGATGTGCTCTTGAAGAGCTGAACATCCCAAGCAGTGTGAAATTTATTGGCGAGGGAGCTTTCGACAATACCGCATATTTAGAAGATATTAATTTTGCTGAAGATAGCGAATTTGAGGAAGTAGCATATGGCGCTTTTGACGGAAGCAAGTGGTATCAAGATATCTCTGATGCTTTCCGTATCGCAGGTTCATATCTGTTGAGTTACTTTGGTTCCCAAAGCACGGTCACCGTTCCCCAAGAAGTAAAGGTCATTGGCGAGAGAGCCTTTGAGAATAACGGATTGAACAACATCGAGGAATTGATTATTCCCGCAAGCGTCGTCCGAATCAATCAAGATGCCTTTATCAATTGTTCTGAAATAGAGTCTATCATTTTCCAAGGCGACAGTCAGCTCATGTATGTTGCGAACGAAGTCTTTAACGCCACTTCATGGATAGACAAGATCGACCCTGAAATGAATACATTCATTATCGCCGGAAATATTCTTATTAAGTATAATGGCAAAAATACCCACCTTACACTTCCCGCTGGCATCAAAGTAATAGGTTACGAGGCGTTCTCCAATGCCACATTCTCCACAATAACCTTGCAAGACGGCTTGCAGAGGATTGACGAGAGCGCATTCTTTGGAGCCAATAACCTCACTTCCATAACTATACCCTCATCGGTAACGGTTATTGGAGATGACGCGTTCTATAATAATGTTGGACTTAAGACAGTTACTTTTGCTGAGAACAGCCAGCTTAGATATATAGGCAACAGCGCTTTTGCGAATTCCTATAGTCTTGAATCAATCACAATTCCCAATAGCGTCAAGACGATAGGAAACAGCGCTTTTGAATATTGTAGGGAACTCAAAACAGTTCAAATATCCCAAAACAGCGAGCTTGAAGTCATTGGTGAAAAAGCATTTAAGGATTCCAAAATCATAGAAATCTATATTCCCAACGGCCTTAGAGAAATCAAGACATCGACTTTCGAGAACTGCTCTTCGCTTTTGAGGGTAAGCTTCTCCGAGAATAACAAGAGGCTCGCCAAAATAGGACAGAACGCTTTCAGAAACTGTATCTCTTTGGGTTCAGACCTTGAGGGAAGAGAAGACCTTTTGACAGTAGAGCTTCCCGACAATGTGACCATTATCGATAACGGAGCGTTTTATGGATGCAGCTCAATGTACGGCATAAGGCTGGAAGAAGTTATCACCTATATAGGAGAGGAGGCTTTTAGAAACTGTTCGGCTCTTGCCAACATTACTATAAGAACCGCACAGCCTCCGACCACTGAATCAAGCTCATTTACTAATGTCCACCCCAATGTGAGAATTTATGTCAACTCCAGCAAAGAGCAAAGTGTCTTAAGCGATTATAGGGCTCAATGGGGCAATGAAATAGTCGCCAAGTCCAATTTCATACAAGAAAGAGGAGAAACGAACTATCCGCTTGTGGAGATTTATGACATAGTCGGCGGAGAAGAGACGCTTATCGATTCTTTCCGTGCGGAGTTCCTCACACAGCAAAGACTTCCTCAACTGAGCGACCCAATCAAAGGAATGTCTACAGGCTATCGTAAGGATACTCCCAACGGCGTTGAGATATGCACGCCCTCAGCCCCATATGAAATCATTAGGGCGGAAAGCATTAAACTCTTCGTGATATGGGGCATCTAAACCAAAAAAGACCCAAAGGGGCAGATGCTTTCTGCCCCTTTTTTATGTAGAGAGGTGATTATATGAAAAAAATGCTCACGCCGTTTGGCGAAAAGATTGATAGGAATTGTCCGCTTAGCGAATATCCCAGACCGCAGCTGAAAAGGGACAGCTATTTATGCTTGAATGGGGAATGGGACTATGCCATTTTGCCCAAAGAAGAACAGCTGAAATCATACCAAGGCAAAATCTTAGTTCCGTTTTCGCCCGAAAGCGTCCTTTCAGGAGTGGAAAGGACTGTAACCGACAAGGATAAGCTCTATTACAGAAGATATTTTGAGCTTAAAGAGGAATTTATTAAAGGGAGAGTGCTGCTAAATTTCGGCGCTGTTGACTACATTTGTCAGGTGAGCATAAACGGAAAGTTCATAGGTGAGAATAGAGGCGGATACTATCCTTTCACATTTGATATTACTAATCTAATAAAGATTGGCAAGAACGAGATTACCGTTACGGTCACCGACCCTACGGAAAAAGGCGTTCAAGCAAGGGGCAAGCAGACCTTCAAAAGAGGCGGAATCTGGTATACCCCGCAATCGGGAATTTGGCAAACGGTATGGTTGGAGAGCGTACCCGAAAGCTATATCAAGAGCATAAAATTAACTCCCAATATAGACAAAGATATATTGAGCGTGGAGATATCTTATAACAAAGACATCACCAAAGCTAAGATAACGATTTATGACAATCAAAAAGAGATAATAAAAACAGATATAACGGGGAACAAGGCGGACATCAAGCTTAAGGACTATAAGCTATGGAGTCCCGAAAACCCTTATCTATATTCGTTGAAAATCGAGGCGGGAGAGGACACTGTTGAGTCATATTTCGGTATGCGGAAGTTTTCAATGGGCAAGGACGAAAAAGGCATACCCCGCCTTATGCTCAACAACAAACCCTATTTCCATAATGGTATCTTAGACCAAGGATATTGGTCTGACGGAATGTATACCGCACCAAGCGACGAAGCTTTGATTTATGATATCACTTTGATGAAAGAAATGGGCTTTAATATGCTACGCAAACACATCAAGATTGAGCCATTAAGGTGGTACTATCACTGTGATAGATTGGGCATGCTGGTTTGGCAGGATATGATAAACGGCGGAGGGAAATATAATATGTTCACTATCGCCATTGCGCCGTTTATTGGAATTAAGTTAAAAGACAACAAATATAGGCTTTTTGCCTGCCAAGATAAAGAGTGGCGAGAGGAGTACTATAAGGATTCGAAAAGAATGGTTGAAGCGCTATATAACTGTGTATCTATCGCCATGTGGGTGCCTTTTAACGAGGCATGGGGACAGTTTGATAGCAAAAAGGCGTATGACTTTTATAAGGAGCTTGACCAGACCAGAACAATTGACCACGCCAGCGGTTGGCACGATCAGGGCATGGGGGATGTGAAGAGCGTACATATCTATTTCAGACCCATAACAATGAAGCGTGATGACAGACCTTTTGTCCTTAGCGAATTCGGCGGATATTCCCTTAAAACAAAAGGACATATGTATAATGAAAATAAATTTTTCGGATACAGAAAGTATTACGATAAAGAAAGCTATCAAAAGGCTTTCATAAAGCTGTATGAGAATCAGATTTTGCCGCTTATCTCCAAGGGCTTATGCGCTACGGTCTATACCGAGCTTAGCGATGTGGAAGACGAGTGCAACGGAATAGTGACCTATGATAGAAAGATAGTAAAATTTGACAAAGACGCCGTTAAATCGCTTAACCAAAAGCTCAAATTGTAATATATTAAAACTTCGGAGAATGCTGTTTGTTTAAGTTATTAAAAGTTCTTAAGCCTTATAGAGGATTGATTGTATTAATAATTATTATGGTTGCGGGAGTGTCTTTGGCGACTCTTTATCTTCCCGACCGAATGAGCCGAATTATTGCCGAGGGCATAGTCGTTGAAGTCGAGTATGAAAAAACCCCCGACGGCGAGATTATTTATGTTTTTGACGAGACTTCGCAATTTGAAGCGCCTCTTCCCAAATTGATATATGAAAATGAGGGCAAGCTGGTAACCCAGTATATTGACGGCAAACACTATGCCGTCATAATCGGCGTTGAAATGGATAACGGCGAAGTTATCAAATTTATTAATCCCGAGACAGGCGATGTTATGCCCGTTCCAATGTTTTTAAGGACTGTGGACGGGCTTAAAGACTCTCCGCCCAAACAAGGCAAGCTAGTGCTTGACAAAAACGGCAGCCCCCAAGTCAAGCTCATCCAAAAAAGCGACTTATCCATAATCTTCAGAAACGGTTTGATTATGCTGGGCGTGACGCTGGCTTCTTCAATTTTGTCGATATTCATAGCTCTATATTCTTCAAAAGTGGGCATGGCATTTGGACGGGACATAAGAAAAAATCTTTTTGAAAAAGCAATTTCCCTTTCCAAAGCCCAAGAGGACAGCTTTTCCACAGCCAGCCTAATCACTCGGACGACAAACGATGTCACACAGCTTCAGAACCTTATCATAATGGCTTTAAGAATGGTCATTAATGTGCCCATAATGCTTGTGGGCGGTCTTATTATGGCGATAAGAAAGGACGCTCAAATGACCATAGTACTGCTTTTTACTATTCCCATAGTCACCTTGACAATTTTATTAATCGCAAAGAATGTCATTCCTATCTTTAAGGCGATACAAAAAAAGCTGGACCGCTTGACTATGATTGCGAGAGAGAACATAACGGGAATAAGGGTCATTAGAGCTTTTGGCGGAGATGACTATGAGGACAACAGATTTGAAAAAGCCAATAGGGAACTCACCCAATCCAGCCTAAAGGCAGCAAGGATTATGTCCATTCTGATGCCGTTTATGACCATAATAATGAGCGGAACTTCGGTGGCGATAGTCTTTATTGGGGCATTCGCCGTAAACCGCAACCTAAGCAATAATCTATTGGACTACACTTATTTAGGCAATATGATGGCGGTCGCCCAATATATTATTCAAATAATGATTAGCGTCATTATGCTTTCCGTTATCTTTATTATTGTGCCAAGAGCAAGCGTTTCAGCTGTCAGAATTCAAGAAGTATTGGATACTCAAGCGGACATTTTCAGCCCCCCAAACCCCGTTTCGCCACCCCGAAAAGGCATGGTGGAATTCGAGAGTGTTTATTTTTCCTATTCAAAGACCAGTAAAGAATATGTCTTAAAGGATATATCTTTCTTTGCGAAAAAAGGAAGCGTAACAGCCGTCATAGGGGGTACGGGCAGCGGTAAAAGCACTTTGATAAGCCTTATCCCAAGACTATATGATGTCACTAAAGGAAAAGTAAAGGTTGACGAAATTGATGTCAGGGACTATTCTCTTAATGATTTAAGGTCAAGAATTGGTTTTGTCACACAGAAAGCGGCGCTTTTTAGCGGTGACATCAAAGAAAATATCCTATACGGTGCGGAGGATGACAAAAATTTTGAAAACGCTATCAAGATAAGCCAGTCCAAAAACATTATTGAGGAAAAACAAGGCGGTATTGAGGCGATTGTGGAGCAGGCGGGCAGAAATCTTTCAGGAGGGCAGAAGCAAAGAATAAGTATCGCAAGAGCTCTTGCCAAAGACCATGATATCTTGATTCTCGACGACAGTTTTTCGGCTCTTGACTTTGCAACCGACGCCAAGATAAGAAGGGAGCTTAAAGAAATAATTAAGGACAAAACGGTTATTATTGTCGCTCAGAGAATAGGCACGGTTATGGATGCGGATACCATTGTCGTACTTGACGAGGGCAGGCTTGTAGGCATAGGCAGACACCACGATTTAATAAAGACCTGTCCCGAATATAGGGATATTGCGCTTTCTCAAATGTCTGAGGAAGAGCTGGGTCTTAAAGGAGGTCTTTAATGGCGAAAGGATCTCACAGAGGCGGACCTATGGGAAGAATGGTTGAAAAGCCTCAAGATTTCAAAGGAACCTTTAAGAAACTGTTGAAGTATCTCAAACCCCACATCCATTTATTCATAATAGTAATAGTTCTTGCGGGGATAGCAACTGTGTTTAATATAATCTCACCCAGAATACTTGCCAACGCCACCAACGCCATTCAAGCGGGCATTATGAAAGGCAAGCTTGATATGCAATACATTGTTACGGTATTGGTTCTTGTGTCCGCTCTTTATGTATCCTCAGCGCTTTTTCATTTTCTTTCGCACTTTTTGTCCGCTGGCGTATCCCAAAGGGTAGTGTACCAAATGCGCAGGGATATTAAGGAAAAATTTAAGAAACTTCCCATAAATTATTATGACACAAACTCATCTGGAGATATCTTGTCTATAGTGACCAACGATATAGAAACCATATCCATGTCTCTTCAGCAGTCAATAACCCAAGCCATAACCAGCGTTTTGACCATAGTCGGGATATTTATTATGATGCTTACTATAAGCGGATATATGACCCTTATAGCTATTGGCAGTTTGCCTTTGTTCGCTTTGATAACATTCCTTATTGCCAAGAGATCCCAAAAGAAATTCGTCTTTCAGCAGTCCAAATTAGGCGAACTCAACGGCTACATTGAGGAGATGTTCGCCAATAAGACGGTTATTCAGCTATACAACAAACAGGATGATACGATAAAAAAATTCTCTAAAACAAACGAAGAACTCTATGAGGTGGGCAAGGACGCTCAATTCTTATCCGGCGTGATTATGCCTTTGTTCCAGTTTGTAAACAATCTTGCATATGTTGCGATAAGCGTCGTGGGCGGAATCCTTGCGGGCGGAAGACTGATGATAGGTAATATTCAAGCTTTTATGCAATATTCTCACCAATTTGGACAGCCAATAATGCAGACCGCGAATATAGCCAATACTATCCAATCCACTATAGCCGCTGCAGAAAGGCTGTTTAGAATCCTTGAACAAGAAGAAGAGCCCGTTGATAAAGAGGTTATCCGCGATATATCTGAGATTAAAGGAAATGTAGAATTTATTGATGTGGATTTTTCTTATGATAAGTCCAAAGAGTTGTTGAAAAATATCAATATAGAAGTGAAAAGCGGAGGTTCTATTGCCATTGTCGGACCTACGGGAGCTGGAAAAACCACTTTGGTGAATTTGCTGTTGAGGTTTTATGAAATAGACAAGGGTAGAATAACCATTGACGATATTGATATAAAAGACATGTCAAAATCAAATTTGAGAAGCCTTTTTGGAATGGTGCTTCAGGACACTTGGCTTGAGGGGGGAACCATTAGAGAAAATATAGCTTATGCAAGTCCCGACGCCGATTTGGAAAAAGTCAAAGAAGCGGCAAAGAAAGCTCATATCCATCATTTTATAGAAACGCTGCCTCAAGGGTATGACACAGTCATTAATGAAGATGTCACCAATATTTCACAAGGCGAAAAGCAGCTGTTAACTATCGCCCGAGCTATCTATAAAGACCCGAAGATACTCATTCTTGACGAGGCGACAAGCAGCGTTGATACAAAAACCGAAAGCTATATCCAAAACGCCATGACGACAATGATGAAGGGCAATACTTCGTTTATTATCGCCCATAGGCTGTCCACAATCCGCAACGCCAGCTTGATACTTGTCATGGACAAGGGCAGGATAGTAGAACAAGGCACTCACGAGGAGCTCTTAAACAGAAGGGGATTCTATTATAATCTGTATAACAGCCAATTTGTTGCGCAAAATATTTGACAGAATAATCATAAATAATTATAATATTAGATACGGTGGAGCATGGTGCAATGGTAGCACATAGGACTCTGACCCCTATGATGTAAGTTCGATTCTTACTGCTCCTGCCACAGGGGTTGTCTCAAAGAGACAGCCCCTTGATTTTTTTGGGAGAGACTATATGCAAAAGATTTTGGGCAAGATTAGAAAAGCAGATACGGACTATAAAATGATATTAGAAAACGACCATATCGTCGTGGGAGTCAGCGGCGGCAAAGACAGCTTGGCACTGCTTACCGCCCTTACGGCTTACCAAAAATTTTGTCCCGCCAAGTTTAAGATAACGGCGGTGAACATAGATATGGGCTTTGAGGATACCTCAAAGGAGCAAATAGATAGATTCGATTCTTATATAAAATCTTTGGGGGTGGACTATATCAAGGTTCAAACAAATATTGCCCATATCCTTTTTGAAGATAGAAAAGAAAAATCTCCCTGCAGCCTTTGTTCTAAAATGAGAAGAGGCGCTCTGAGCACAAAAACCATAGAAATAGGTGCCAAAAAGCTGGCTTTGGGGCACCATAGTGACGATATTTTGCATACTTTTCTGTTGTCGTTTGTGTTTGAGGGAAGATTAAGCGTCTTTCAGCCTACCTCTTTCATGGATAGAACGGGCATAACCTTAATAAGACCTTTTATTTATGTAAGTGAAGCAGAAATAATATCGCTAACGAAAAGACTAAAACTTCCGATAGTCTATAATGTTTGTCCCCAAGACAAGCACACTCAAAGGGACTATATGGCAAAACTAATTGAGAAGTTAGACAAGGACTTTCCCGACGCCAAAAAAAGAATGACAAGCGCGCTTCTTAATCCCGAAAGAAACAACCTTTGGAAAAAGCCCGATTAACCAGACCTATATTTTCTCTTTGTGCTTTCTCCGCCACGGATATGCTTCACTTGATAATTCTTGTCTAAAATCTTCTTTACGCTGTCATACATATTGAAATCGATATCTTTTAGTCTTTGGGTCACATCGGTATGTACAGTGCTTTTCCCATAGCCCATATAAGCCGCAGTTTGCCTTACGGTAGCATTGTTTTCAATTATGTATTCCGCAGCTCTTATTGCCCTTAAAAATTTTTCCATATATTACTTATATATTTATATAGAGGCTTATTTATGCCCAATTTCTTAGTCCAAAAGAGAACTTAAGGCAAGATGAACAAGTTTTCCGCATTTTCTTGCCATGTTGATTGTGGTTTGGTTGATGACCGTGCCTTTTTTTATATAAACGCCCGTGGTCTTGTCAATGATATCCCTTATGACTATTCTCCCAAGCAAAAAGCTATAATCATTGACAACTTTTTCTTTTGCGACATAAGGCGAAGGTGATGTTTCTTCAGTATCCGAGCTGGGGGTTGGAGCTTGTTTTGGCTTCCTATCCGCCTTTAGACTGAAGTTTATGGTCACAATTTTTTCATTGGCTCCCGCTATGTATTTTGAGGGATAGGGCTTGTCAAACCAAATGAGCTTGTCGCCCTTTAAGGTCATGTCTTGAAAGCAGCCAAGGTCGCTGCCGTCTTCGGTGATAGCTTTGACCTCATTTGTCAAAAGAAAATAGTCTTTTAATTCTTCGTTGTCGTATTCAAAAACGCTTTTTGAGCTGTAAACGGTTATTTTATCGGTATTTCCAGTTATCCGCCTAAAAGGAAGATAAAAAACCTTGTCATTATTTTTAAGCATCAGAGCAAAAGGTCTCTTGGTCTCTTTATCAATAAAAATGCCCTGAACTTGTCCCATATATTCCGCCTTTTTTACGGTATAAACCTCTTTGTTATGAAAATTGCTGTATAACATATTTCCCTCCGCATAGTATTGATATTTTATTATATTAATGATGAGTGGAATTTATTAATTTAAGGGCAGTTTGCTTTTGTTGACATACTTAAAATAGGTATGATATAATGAAATCTATATATTCGATAACAAAGATTAATTATCCATTTGTTATATATATAGAAAGGAGGTGCTTATGGCTGAACTTAATTTTACGGACTCTAAAATAATGGAAAAGATTAATGAATTGAGTAAAATCGCCGAACAAAGCACAATCATAGATTCTTCATATTATGAAAAATATGATGTCAAAAGAGGGCTTAGGGACTTGAACGGTCTTGGAATAGTAGCCGGTTTGACTGAAATCAGCGAAATACAAGGAAATAAAGAGCCCATGGAGGGTGAGCTTTATTATCGTGGCATAAACATTAAGGATTTAGTGAACGGATTTACAAAAGAGGATAGGTTTGGTTTTGAAGAAACTGTGTACCTACTTCTCTTCGGCAATTTACCGAACAAGGAGGAACTTGACTATTTCAACCAAATCCTTGCGGATTTCAGGAAACTTCCTCTGAACTTTGTAAGAGATGTCATCATGAAAAGACCTTCATTCGATATGATGAACACTCTTGCCAAAAGCGTTTTGACATTATACTCCTATGATGACAATCCCGACGATATCTCTATCAGCAATATCTTAAGGCAAGGACTTCAGCTTATCGCCCAATTCCCGCTGCTTACGATATACGGATATCAAGTGTTTTCTCACTATCATAACGATAAAAGCTTAATTATCCACAAACCCCGAAAGGACCTTTCCACAGCGGAGAACATCTTGCTTTTATTGAGGCAGGACAAGGAATATACCAAGCTTGAGGCTAAGCTCTTGGATATATGCCTTGTACTTCATGCGGAACACGGCGGAGGCAACAATTCGACTTTCACCACCCATGTTGTCAGCTCTTCAGGAACGGATACATATTCTTCGGTGGCGGCATCCTTGGGTGCACTTAAAGGCCCTAAGCATGGCGGAGCCAACATTAAAGTAGTAAGAATGTTTGAGGATATGAAAAACAATCTGAAGACTTACAGCGATTTGGAAATAAGGAACTATCTCTTGCAGCTTCTCAACAAGGAAGCGTTTGACAAATCTGGACTCATTTATGGCATGGGACACGCAGTATATTCACTATCCGACCCCAGAGCGGTTATTTTCAAAAAGTTTGTAAAAAATCTTGCCGTAGAGAAAGGGCTTGATAGGGAATATGAGCTATACGAAAAGGTGGAGAGACTTGCCCCTGAGGTCATAGCGGAAAAGAGAAGAATCTATAAGGGAGTCAGCCCCAATGTGGACTTTTATAGCGGTTTTGTATACACTATGCTTGGTCTGCCCCAAGAACTGTATACGCCCATATTCGCGGTGGCAAGGATAGGCGGCTGGATTGCGCATAGAATTGAGGAGATTGCCAATAGAGGCAAAATCATAAGACCCGGCTATACCTCTGTTTGTCCAAGACAAAAGTATATCCCCTTAGAAAAAAGATAGTTTTAATCTCCCGGAATAAGGCAATCCTAATATAAAAAAGGAGCGCCTTTGAGAAAGAATAAAATAATAAAAATATTGAAGAAGTTTTCAGCTTTTTTGGCGGCTCTTCCTCTTATTTTTTCCTTTATCTTCTCATATTTTCAATTTCCGCCCAGAGTATCTCTGCCCGATTTGTCTTTTGACAAGGAAGGCAATTTCACCATATTGGCGGTAAGCGGACTGTTGGAAGGCGAGGCTGTATTCTCTCAAGATACCCGCATTTTTTTGAATTCGGCGATTTCAAAAGTAAAGCCCGACTTGACCATTCTTATGGGGAACAATATATTGCCGTCTCCTTTTATTGTGGACATGTTCCAAGCGAATACATTCAGAATGATTGACAGTTACGGCGAGATTTTTGACAGCAATCAAACTTATTTCACCGTTCTGTTTGGAGATTATGACATGGGAACTCTCTTTGATAAATCTTCGCAGATAAAAAGGTATATGCGATCGGAATTTTTTTTCGGAGACATTGCAAGTAATAACAATTTTTTAACGCTTAAAGAAAACGACAGAGATTTTGTGGCAAACTATAGGGTTTCCTTATTAAATAAAGGAAATGAAGAAGCATATCTTTACTTTATCGATTGTCAAGACGATATCCAAGACGAACAGATCGCTTGGATACAAAGTACCGCTAACAAGCCGTCTTATTTCTTTTCTTTTTCTCCTCTTTATCAAAGAGAAAATTTTGATATTTTTTTCGAGATTCAAAACTCCAAAGCGTTCTTTTCGGGAAACTCATATTATATGAAAGAGGACCTAAAAGACGATATACACTTTGCAGAGATTAGTCTATGCTCAAAAGTAGTGGAAGGGGATGAGGTAAACCGCCGATACGCCGCAAAAAAAATAGTCCTCACAACTCAAGGAGGACTATTCTTTGCGGACATATGATATTATCTATAATCCTTAAATTCAGGATAGAAATTTATGGTTGCAAAATAATCTTTGGGCGTTTCCGCTCTTCTAATTAATTTGAACGAGCCGTCGGCTTTGAGTAGAACTTCCGCGCTTCTCAATTTGCCGTTATAATTATATCCCATGCTGAAACCATGTGCCCCGGCGTCGTGTATGACCAGAATATCTCCCTTGTCTATCTTAGGCAGTTTTCTATCGATAGCGAACTTATCGCTGTTTTCGCAAAGGGAACCCACCACATCATAGGTGTATTCGGGCTTTTCATCTTCTTTGCCCAAAACTGTGATATGGTGATAAGCCCCATAAATTGCGGGTCTCATAAGGTTTGCAGCGCAGGCGTCCACGCCGATATATTCTTTATAGATATGCTTTTCATGAATAGCGGTAGTCACTAAATGCCCATAGGGAGCAAGCATATATCTTCCCAGCTCTGTATAAAGAGCAATATCTTTAATACCTGACTTTTGTATGGTTTCTTCATAGGCTTTCTTGACGCCCTCCGCAATGACAAAGATATCGTTCTTCTTTTGGTTAGGGCGATAAGGCACTCCTATACCGCCGCTAAGGTTGGCGAATATAAATTTCGCGCCCGTTTCCTCATATAGCTCCACCATAGCTTCAAAAATAATTTTCGCAAGTTTGGGATAATATTCGTTCCCCATAGTATTGCTTGCAAGGAAAGAATGTATTCCAAATCCCTTTACGCCCTTTTTCTGAAGCTTTTTTATCGCTTGGGCAAGCTGGGCACGGGTCATTCCATATTTGGCATCGGCGGGGCTGCCCATAATCTGATTGTTTATTGTGAACTTTCCGCCGGGATTATATCTTAAACATATCTTTTCAGGGATAGAGGCAACTTCTTCAAGGAATTCTATATGGGTGATGTCGTCAAGGTTGATTATTGCGTTTAGTTTTCTTGCCAATTGGTATTCTTCGGGAGCGGTCTCATTGCTGGAGAACATAATTTCATCGCCCCTGAAACCCATGGCGTCCGCCATAAGAAGTTCGGTATAAGACGCACAGTCCACTCCGCATCCCTCATTTTTTAATATCCTAAGTATTTCGGGATTGGGGGTTGCTTTTACTGCGAAATACTCTTTGAAGTTTTTGTTCCAGCTGAAAGCTTGCATAAGCTCTCTTGCGTTATCCACTATGCCTTTTTCGTCATAGACATGAATAGGCGTGGGATATTTGGCAATTATTTCTTTGGCTTTTTCTAAAGTCAAAAATAGTCTCTTCATATCAGTCTCCTTTAGTAATTCTAGCATAATTGTATCATTTTTTAACGGAAAAGTCCACTAATTAAGCCTTTTGACAAGCGGCTTAAAGACAATAAACTTGTCCATAGCCTTTCCCAAATATTTTATTGTAATACCCGAAAACAGCCCGCTGATTACTGTCCCAATCCCTATGCCCACAAGGCGCTTATGAAAGGAAAGGGATAGTATAACTCCCAGTACCAGCGCCGAGATGTCAAAGATTATTTTCACCGTATTAGTATTATAACCTTTGTTTTTCGCCAAGTCCGTGACAAATATATCGTATGGCATTAAGGGAATATTCGTGCGAAAGAAAAAGGCTACCGCAAAAGCTATGCACACAAAACCTATCCCGAAAAAGACTATTTTCATAACAAGGCTTTGAGCGGTAATCGGAGTCATTATGTATTCGAAGAAGTCCACAGTAAATCCGTAGAATACAGCGGATAAAAAAGACAAGAAGTACCGCAATTTGATTTTCCTTATTGATAGGCACAATATAGAAACCAATACAAATTGGATAAGATAATTATATGCACCGAAACTAATCTTTGGGAAAGCCGTATAAAGAGCGTAGGCGGATGATTGAACGGGGCTTATGCCAAAATCGGATTTTATCATAAATATAACGCCGACCGCCAACAATACAATTCCCAGAAAAAAAGCTATTTCGCTAAATATCGTCAGTTTTCTCATAATCAAGATTATACCAAAGATTAAGGATATAGTATAGTTTTTTTGCACCTATCATATTCAAAAAAGTTGGATATATAGCATAAATATCCTTGCAAATAAAAAAATAATATGATAAATTATAATGAGCCGCATAATAAGGGTATAAAAGAGCTTTTTTTAAGCCACCCCGTTTAGCGAGTTCCGAAAAGGAGAGTTGCAGAAATGTATGCTATTATTCAAACCGGCGGAAAGCAATATAAGGTCGAAAAAGACACTGTTCTGAAAGTCGAATCTTTGAAAGAAGAAGTCGGTAAGAAGGTCAAACTTGATGTGGTTATGCTTAACAAAGACGGCAAGGTTCTTGTGGGGGACAGCCTTAAGGACGCCTATGCCGAAGCTGAAGTTACCTACAACGGCAAGGGCAAAAAGATAAACATCTTCAAGTACAAGCCAAAAAAGAGAATCAGAAAAAGACAAGGACATCGTCAGCCATACACCGAAATTAAGATAACAAATATAGTGGGCTAGATGATTAAAGTAAGAATAGTCCGTGACGACAAGGACAATATCCAAACGGTGGAGTGCATAGGTCACAGCGGATACGCAAAGAAAGGCGAGGATATTGTTTGCAGTGCGGTATCAGCGATAGTGCAGACGGCGCTTTTGGGGCTCATGGACTTATCAAAAGAGGTCTTGTTTCAAAGAAAGGACGGATACCTAAAGTTCAATTGTCCTAAGCCAAAAGACAGGCAGGAAGAAACAAGACAGCAAGCAATCCTTAGAGCGATGTTCATCGGGCTTAAGGATTTACAAAGCGGCTATAACGCCTTTATAGAATTGGAGGAGATATAGAATGTTTATTGATATTCAATTATTTGCCCACAAGAAAGGAATGGGCAGCACCAGAAACGGTAGAGACAGCGAAGCCAAAAGACTTGGACCAAAAAAGTCTGACGGTCAGTTCGTGCTTGCGGGAAATATCTTAGTCAGACAAAGGGGCACAAAAGTGCGTCCCGGCGTCAATGTAGGAAAAGGAAAAGACGATACTTTATTTGCGCTTATTGACGGAGTCGTCAGATTTGAAAAAGGCGGCACAAGAAAAAGGTATTTCAATAAAGTCAGCGTCTACGAAAATTAAGTAAATTGGTTTTGGTTGTTATGGGATATGTCAAAAGTCTATATTGGCATATCCCGTCTTTTTTTGTTTAAGGGATTTAATTTTTAATAACTTGAAAACAGAGGTTAGGGTATACGAAGTATGATATATGGTATACAAAACGGTCAAATTATTGTTTTTGATACCTCTCAATTCGATATCCGCCAGATTTTAGACAGCGGTCAGGTGTTCAGATACCAAAAATTAGAAAATATCTATAAAATTGTTGCAAAAAATGTAATTTGCCACTTGAAATATGAAAATGACCATGTTATAATAAATTCTAGCGATACGGATTTTGCTATAAATTATTTCGACTTAGAAAGGGACTACAACCCCATAAAAGAAAAGCTAAAAAAGAATAATTTTATAACAAAAGCCGTAGATTACGGAAATGGTATAAGAATACTCAATCAAGATCCCTTTGAGGTCATTGTGACTTTTATTATTTCCGCCAACAACAACATACCGCGCATCAAGGGTATTCTCAACAGACTTTGTGAGAGCTTGGGCGAAGATATGGGCGGACATAAAGCTTTTCCGAGGCTAGAAGAAATGGCAAAAAGGGATGAGCACTTTTATAAACAAATAGGGTTGGGCTATAGGGCTGAATATCTGGTACGGACTATCGACAAGATAAGAGAAGGTTTTTCCCTTGACTTATACGACTGGGATACCTCTTCGGCTCGAAAGCACCTTATGACACTGCCCGGTGTGGGGAGAAAGGTCGCCGATTGCATACTTCTTTTTGGCTATCACAAGGAAGATGTTTTTCCCATAGACACTTGGTGCAGAAGAGTATATCGCGACTTTGGTCTGCCCCCACAAAAGAGTTGCGAAAAAATGGCGGATGCTATGTCCCAAAAGTTAAAGAATCTAAGCGGATATGCTCAGCAATATTTATTTTACTATTATAGGGACAATAAAATTTTATAATTATATTGGAGGATTAATATGAACAAACCAAAAATTGCGCTCCTGATTGACCTTGCTAGCCTCAGAATAAGTTGTGAAGGGTTTAAGAAATTGGCTGAGAAGATCAGCGCTGATTTTGAGATTGTCAATTGCAAATTTTACAGTTATGTCGCGAAGAGAAACAGAGACTTCAATGAATACATAGCGGCAAAAGGCTATGACGCTGTCACACCCATTGCCTCAAGAAGAAGAAATAAGCTTGATACAAGACAGATTATTGACGGCACGATACTTGGGCTTAATAGCTCCATTGACGCTGTTGGTTTCGCTCTTGGCGACGGAGATATACTTCCTATTGTTAGCTTTTTGAAACTTAAAGGCAAAGATGTTTACGAAATAGGCGTCGAGGAAAGTCCCTATACTCCCGAATTCAGCGGATTCATAGATGTGGACGAAACATATTTGAGAAAGGGATATGCAGCACCTCCGCAGAAGAAAGCGCCCAAAAAGCTTTCCGAAGCCAAGAAGATTCAGCCCGAGGCAAAAGCCGAGAGCAAGTATGTGGAACAGGTTAAGCAAATACTTTCAGGAAAAGACATCTTAAACAAATATAGATAAGCGCTATATAGTAGCTATATAGTATATATTATTTTATAAAATAAAGATTATTGTTCAACAAGAACTCTGATATATTCAGAATTCTTGTTGAATTTTTTTATAACTGTTGACAAAGCTTATCCCTTGACTTTCACCATGTGGTATATTATTATTTAGATGTATTTTGTTTTATAAAAAAAAGCCGTAGGCTATAAACAAGGTGAAAATGAACTTTTATCCTTTTCTATTGAATTATAACACCAAGGATTACATTTGGGGCGGAACGGATTTACAACGGGATTGGAACAAACAAAGCCGCAGCCCCATAATTGCGGAGAGCTGGGAACTTAGCTTAAAGCCATCCGCACAATCGTATATCATCAACGGCAAATTAAAAGGCTATTTGAGAGAGGCTTTGGACAAATATCCCGAAATCGTGGGCAAAAGAGGAATGGACTATTGCGGATTTCCTTTATTGATAAAATTCATAAACGCCCATACCGCTCTTTCTATACAAGTTCATCCCGACGACGAATACGCCCTTATTAACGAACGCCAATTCGGCAAAAGCGAGATGTGGTATATATGCGACGCTAAGGATGATGCGAGCATTTACTTAGGTTTGAACCAAGATACCAATAGAGAAGAACTGAAAACCGCCATAGAAAGGGGCGAAATTGAAAGATACCTCAATTTAGTAAAGGTAAAAAAGGGCGACTGCTATTTTGTTCCATGTGGAACATTGCACGCCATAAGGGGGGGCGTGACGATATTGGAAGTTCAACAGAGCAGCGATGTGACATATAGGGTTTATGACTATGACAGAGTTGACAACAAGGGCAACAAAAGAAAACTGCATATAGACAAGGCGCTTGATGTCATTAATTATAATAAGTATACAGTTCCCGTCCCGAACAGCGAACGCCAAGAATTTAAGGGCTATAAAAAACGCGAACTGGTGTCCTGCGATTATTTCAAGACCTGCGAATATTGTATCGATGATGCTTTGAGTCTTTATAACGAGGAAAGCTTTATTTGCTTTACGGTCATTGAGGGAGAGGGGCAGGTAGAGGACATATCTATTAAGAAAGGAAACACAATCTTTTTGCCCGCGGGATGCGAGGGAAATATTAAAGGAAAAATGACAATAATAACATCAGAGGTATGATTATGAAAAAGTACATAGGAGTTGATGTCGGCGGAATGAGCATAAAAGCCGCCGTAGTAACAGAAGACGGACAGATGCTGTCCAAGTACTCATGCCCCACCCAAACGGACAAGCCGTATACGGTGATGACCGAGAATATCTATAACCTTTGTTTAAGTATACTAACTGACGCCGACTTAAAGAAAGAGGATATACAAGGTGTGGGAATAGGCTGTCCGGGCACGATTTGGAGGGAAAAGGGGATTATAACCTTTGCCAACAATTTAGACTTTTATAATGTTCCTCTGGTCAAGGAATTCAAAAAATACTGGAATATCAATATCCAAATAGAAAACGACGCCAATTGTGCGGCGCTGGGCGAAAATAAGTTTGGGAGCGGAAAGGGTTATAAAGACTGTGTTTTCATAACCTTGGGCACAGGTGTAGGAACGGGCTTTATTGTGGACGGTAAGCTGTTTACTGGAAGACGGGGAGCGGGAGCCGAAGCCGGTCATATGGTTATAAGAATAGACGGCGAAAAATGCACTTGCGGCAGAAGAGGCTGCTGGGAAGCGTATGCGTCCGCATCCGCCTTAATTAGGGAAACCCAAAAAGCTATGCAAAAAAACCCCGACACCATAATGCATAAAATAGCCCAAGAACACGGAAAAGTAAGTGGAAGAACGGCTTTTGAGGCGTCGAAGCAAAACGACCCCGAAGGCAAGAGAATTGTCAAGCGTTATGTAAAATACATAGCGTGCGGAGTCGTCAACCTTATTAACATATTCCGTCCCGAAGTGGTGATAATAGGCGGCGGAGTGTCCAACGAAGGGCAATACTTTATCGATATGATACAAAGATATGTCAACAGATATCATTACGGCAAAAAACTCAACCCCAAAGCCAAGGTCGTAAGAGCCTCTTTGCTCAACGACGCTGGAATTTTGGGAGCGGCTTCTTTGGTTATGGAATAAAAGTTTTTTAGAGGAGAGAAATTTGCAGTTTGAAGATTTACTAATAAAGGTGGAAAAACCCGCCAGATATACAGGCGGAGAATACAATACCCCGAATATGAAAAAACCTCATAAACTCAGCTTTTGTATTTGTTTTCCAGATATTTACGAAGTGGCGATGTCCAATTTAGGCATCGCTATTTTATATGATGTTCTCAATAAAAACAAGGATATAGTGGCTGAGAGGTGCTTTGCTCCATGGACAGATATGGGAAAGGCTTTGAAAGAGAACAACATACCGCTTATGAGCATTGAGACCAAAAAGCCTTTGAGAGATTTTGACATCTTGGGATTTTCCTTGCAATATGAGATGTCCTATACAAATATTCTGTATATGCTGGACCAGGCTAACATTCCCTTTAGGGCAAAGGATAGAGACAAGAGCTATCCCCTGATTGTTGCGGGCGGACCTTGCAGCGCCAACCCCGAGCCCATAGCCGACTTTTTTGATATAATCTTCATAGGCGAGGGCGAAGAGGCGGACGAAAAGCTGTGCAAGCTTGTCATTAAATACGGAAAAGATAAGCAAAAAATTCTGGAAGAAGCCGACAAGATAGACGGGCTATATGTTCCCTCTCTTGCTAAAATCAAAGACGGCATAAACACAAAGACGGTCAAAAAGGCTATCGCAAATTTACAAAAGACTTCTTATCCGTTAAAACCGCTTATCCCCAATATAGATATCGTTCACAACCGTGCGGTAATCGAGCTTTTCAGGGGATGTTATGCGGGGTGCAGATTCTGTCAAGCGTGTTTTTTCTATCGCCCGATAAGATATCGGGAGAGAGAAGAGGTCGTGGAATACGCAAGACAGCTATTAAGAAATACAGGCTATGACGAAATTGGGCTTAGCTCTTTGTCATCTGGCGATTATGAGGAGATATCTTGCACGATATCAGAGATTAAGGAACTTGCTGATAGCGCCAATGTCAACTTGCAGCTGCCCAGCCTTAGGCTGGACAGTTTTTCAAAAGACCTTTTGAAAAGCGCCAGAAAGTCGTCCTTGACCTTTGCGCCTGAAGCGGGGACCCAAAGATTAAGGGATGTCATAAATAAGAACATAACCGACGAAGATATAGAAAGGACGATGAGGAAAGCTTTTGAGGCGGGATACAGAAGCATAAAGCTATATTTTATGCTGGGACTTCCCACCGAACAGGACAAAGATATCCTTGGCATAGCGGAAATCGCACGCAAAATAAACGAAATTTATTATGAGATTAATCAAAAAAGGGGAGTAAGAATAACTGTATCCATAGCGATGTTTATTCCTAAACCTCTCACCCCTTTCCAATGGTGCGAACAAATATCAATTCAAGAGATGATAAGGCGGCAAACATTATTGAGAAACGAACTCAAAAAAATTAGAAATGTCCAATATAAGTGGCATTGTGCGGAGACTTCGATGCTGGAGGGAGTGTTCGCTAGAGGGGATAGAAAGCTAAGTCTATTGATAGAGAACGCCTATAAAGAGGGCTGTTATTTTGACGGCTGGAGTGAATACTTTAATTTTGATAAATGGCAAACGGCAATAAAAAAATCAAATATCAATTTAGACGACTATCTCCAAGAAAAAGAGATAGAAAAACCATTGCCTTGGGACTTTATTGATTTTGGAATAAAAAGAGATTATTTAGAAAAAGAATATAGACGGGCTTTGGAGGGCAAGACCTCTTTAAGCTGTAAAAATTATTGTCGGGGCTGCGGCGCAAACAGGCTTATGGAATGCCGCCGCCATAAAGGAAAAGAGAATGCTTAACTTCAGATTTGAAAAGACCAAAAACGCCGTTTTCATATCCCATATCGATATTTTAAGGAGCCTTAACCGCTCATTGAGAAGAACGGGCATTAAGGTTAGATATTCGCAAGGCTACAACCCGCATATGCTTGTAAACTTAACCCAGCCTTTGGTTACGGGCATAAAAAGCTTATGTGAATGGGCAAGCATAGATACCGATTTTGACAACGAAAAGGAGTTTATCAAGCTCTATAATAAAGCTTGCCCGGAGGGCTTGTCGGCTCTGGAGTGCATAATCACCGCTGAAAAGCCCAAAATCGCCGCCAATGTCACCGCTTCTGATTATTTTATCGAATGCGAGGAAGCGATTAAATTTAGAGAAGATCTTGAAAGAGTAGCATTCGAGGACTTTATTATTGAAATAGAAAGAAAAGGTCAAACAATAAAAAAAGATGTAAGAAATCTTATTCATCAAGTCAAAGTAGACGAAAGGGGAATATTCGCAAGGCTTAGTTTCGGGAACTTGAATTTGAGGATAGACAAGTTTGCAGAGGTCTTGAACAAAAGATACGGTTTACAAATTAGACATAGGGATATCACAAGACAAACTCAACTAATAAAACAAAACAATAAGTATATTACGGTTAGTCAATACCTGAAAGGATTGAGATGAAGATACTCATTGACCAAAACGCCTTTTATACTCTTGCCATAAGGGAAAAGGACGGTGAAATAGAAGATTGTTTGGCTGTTCCCCAAAACAGCGTCGTTAGTAATATCTATTGGGCGAGGGTGGAAAATGTTCGGGGCGGAAGTTGTTTTATAAAATATGCCCCCCAAAGACTGAATGGTGTCTTGACAACAAAACAAAAGCTTAAGGTTGGGGATTTTGTCTTATGCCAAGCTGTAAGGGATGAAATGGACGGTAAAGGCGCCGTATTCAAAGACGAGATTGCTCTAGGCGGGGAATTTATTGTGCTTTGCGACAGCTTTCGGGGCGTTAAGTTTTCTAAGAAGATTTCACAAGATAAGCGTCAAAGCTTTAATGATTTATCTATTGATCATGAATTTGGATTTATAATAAGACATTCGGCACTGAGAGCCGACAAGATAGAGCTTCAAGACCAAATAGAAGAGCTTATAAACCGCTATAAGGGTATCCGTAAACAAGCTTTTGGGACAATAATAAAGTGTTTATTTGAAAAACCATGCATAGACAGAGTGCTTGAAGAACTTAATGCCGAAGAGAATATCCCAATAATCGCCAATATAAAAACCCAACGAAAAGAAATAAGCTATCATGACGAAATCCTGCCTTTGTTGAATTATTATGGGCTTTATGAAAAATTCAAGCTGTTATTCTCTAGAAAAATTAATTTATCAAACGGCGTGGAAATCGTCTTTGATTATGCCGAGGCTATGACTGTTGTTGATATCAATTTATCTTTTTCTTTTGGGCAAGACGATTCGGAGATGACAAAGCTGGCTTTGGAAGAGATTGTCAGACAAATAAAGTTAAGGAACATAGGCGGTTTGATTGTTGTTGATACATCGATAAACAAAGATCTCAAAGAGCTTGGGGAGTTGACCAAAGGATTGTTTGAAGGCGATAGGGAAAAGACTAGCGTGGAATTAGTGGAAAACTTTGGTCTTATTGCAATCAATAGACAAAAACGGTATAATACTCTTATATCCTTGTTTTATGAAAAATGTTTAAAATGCGAGATGGGGCTGCGAAAAGCTGTTCATACCGTATGCAAGGATATCAAGGCGAAAATCGCCCAGATGTATCTGCAAACCAAGGCAAAATATATCCTTTTGAAAGCCAGTGAAGACATCTTTCAAAAGCTAAGCAAAGATAAGACGCTGCAAGACTTGTTAAGACCCGATTTCAAAACCAAAATATTCCTTAAAAAAGACACTCTTGCGGCAGATTACATTATTGAGCTTATTGATGACGCTAAATTACTTTTGGACGCCGTAGAGATTTAGGAGGACATATGAAATATATCAACCGTGAATATGGGTTTGAGGGCAGACCTCCTTTTTTTAAGGAATACTTTGAGGTCAAGGAAAAAGGGCTGTCGTCAGGAAAATTCAAATATCCCGAAGAGAGCTTGGCAGGTTATGGAATGGAGACCGCTGCTCCCAATGGCATGCTGTTCGCTGGAAAACTGGGCACGCTGTGGGGAGTGAGGATTTCGTATCAAAAAGTGGCGAAATGGGTGGAACCCGAAGATTTTCTTTTGGATATGGGGAATTTTTTCGCAGCAAATAAAGGCGGGCGTTTTGCTTATTTCAATCACGGAGATATCACTGCCAGTATCATAAACTACAAAAAGGACAGCCTTGTCTTATCCTTGTCGGGCATGAGCAAAGTTAAAGTAAGAGTAGAGGCATATCCCATAGCTCCTTCGGACGCCAAAATTAAGAATAAGGACGACCAAATAATAGGCGAAGCCAATCAAAGGGCGGTTATTCCCGGAACTATCAAAGCCAATGACTATGATATGGAGATAAGAGACCGCTATGAAGTTGAATTCAGCTCTTCTTCGGCGAAAAAAGAATATTTTGTCTTAAAAGCCTATTCTCCCCCCGAGGTTATTTTAGAAAACAATAGAATTATTTTTGAATACGCTCTGGATTCCCAATTTTCTAAAATAATATTTTTCATGGCGGTAGGCGGAAAGGAGATTTTGGAGAATTTTCCCGATATTGAGGAATTGAATAACGGCTCAAACAAAGCGGAACTTATCTTTACGGCGGAAAAAATGGCGGGTAGCGGTCTGCTGGGCGAAAATCTTTCCAACGCTGTCAGCAAAAGCGTATGGCATAAGATATATGACCCGTATTTTAGATTTCCAATATTCATAGAAGACCGAAAGTCTTTCAATAAATACTATTCCTACGACACCTTGGAGCTTTCAACCGGGGCTTTGATACAAGCTCTTATGGGCGAATATGAGAACGCGATTAAACAGCTTTTTATCTGTCCCGAGGATAAAGTTTTAGGCGCTTTGACGGCTTGGATATTGTTTTGTAGAACGCGGAACAAGAATATAATCGAAAATGTCTTTGAGCCGCTTATGAATTTGTTTGAAATAGATGGCGAATTGGTAAAAGCCGACAAGATGACATTGAGAGAGCTTGCCTATAAACAAAAGAATTCTCCTATGAAAAATATCAAAAACGACGATTTATATAGCTTAGATATGAGTTCATATAAATATATGACCTTGGATATCCTTGTCAGAATGGCACAAATAACCAACAACAGCGCTTTGAAAAAACTTAAGCAGGCAAGGTTTGAGTTAAAAAAGAACATTAACAATAATCTCTACAATCCAAAAATAGGTCTGTATATGGATAGGTACTTAAACGGCGAATTTATACCCATATACGGTGCTAATTCCTTTTTGCCCCTTGCGGCGGGGGTAATAGATGATATAGACATACTGGAAAGGGTTCTTCTCAATTTGAAAGACCGCAAGAAATTCGGCGGGGAATTTATGGTGCCCACATTGTCGGCAAGTCATCCCCTTTATGGCAAAAAGGGAGTGGACGACTTGGGCAACGAAACAGAACCTTTTGAGAACTATACTGGAATGATATCCCCGCGCATAAATTTCCTAATTTATTTAGGATTGAAAAGATATGGAGTTAGCGAGCTGCAAGGAAAGCTTGCCTTAAGCAGCGTCAAGATGTATTCCAATTTATTGAAAAAGTATAACATAACCCCAAACTTTTATCTTCCCGAAAAGAACAAAAAGCCAAAAACTGCTCTGCGCCAATCGCTAAGCGGAAACCTTATGGCTTTTATTGGAATGATGGAAATATTAGATGTGGAATACTTCAAAGAGGACTTAAGACCCTCTATATGTTTTGGCACATTTGTGGAAGGCGGACATAGGCTTGCCAACATTGAATTGTTAGGACACACTTTCAGCGTCAATATTTCAGACGAGGAAGCCCTTGTCATTATGGACGGAGAAGAGGTTTTCAAAGGCAACGGCGGCAAGTTTATAGTCAGAAACTTCGTCGAGAACCCAAACGGAGCGGAATTTTTAATTTACAGCAAAGAGGATATAACGCTGAACATAAGCCTCCCTATTTTCGCATTAGACTTTAGCGGTCAAAAGAATCAATATACTTTTAATGTGGAGAGAGGAAAAAATAAGATTATCATAGACAAAGACAAAGTAAAACCCTATAAAATTAGGTTTAATTTTTAATTTACAGCTTTTTGCAAAGATATAGCGTTTTTTAAGCTTGTAAAAAAAATAATAGTCTGCTATAATTTACTAATCAATGAACTTGTCGAGGAGGCAGATAAAAGTGAATAAAAATATACATAACAACGAACTCACATTTCAATCCATTTTTGCGCTTATAAAACGCAGCTTTGTAAGGATTGTGATATTCGTACTTGTTACGGCTGTTTTGACGGGAGGCGTGGGAGCCATTATTATTTTCGCGATCAAAGAGCCGCAAAATTATCAAGCTATGATACAGTTTAACTATGCCGGAGTCGAAGACGGTCTTGACCCGTGGGGCAGAAAGCTGGATGTTTCTAAAATCAAAGCAGACAATATCATTAGCGAAGCACTGATAGAAAACAATTTTTCTGAAAAAGAAAGGGCAGAGCTTAGAGACAAAATCAAGAACAACATCACCATTGCGGGAGTGGTGCCTGACGATATAATGGAACAGATTCTTATTATCAAAGAGATAGCCACAAAAAATCCCCAACAGCTCAACGAACTTAAAAATTTGAAGTACTATTCAACTTCTTATGTAGTTTGTTTGAATTCCGACGAATTAGACTTGTCTCACAGCCAGTATATCGATATATTGAATTCTATTGTTGACAACTATATTGTTGAATTCAAGGAGAAATACGGTCATGGCGATGTTTTGGGAACCTTAATAGCCGAAGAAGTGGACTTTTCTACATATGACTATGTGGAAATATACGATGTATTCAATACCCAAGTTCAAGATATCATAAGATATTTGAATTTCTTAGTTGATTCAAGCGGCAGTTTCCGCACGACCTCAACCAAGCTTTCTTTCGCCGATTTGCGCTCAAGAGTAAATGCCATAAAAAACTATAACCTTAAATCGCTTGAGACCTACATCTTTGAATACGGCATAGCCAGCGAGAATTCCTTAATAGGGGTAGAAGTCTATATCCAAGAAAAATTAGAGAGAATAGATATTCAGATTGCTGCCACCGAGAATCTTATCAATAACACCAAACAGGCTATGGAAGACTTTAGAGACTTCTATAACACCAGAAGAGATGTTTTGGGCAACGAGGAGCAATATCTTGCCAATGGTGATATCTATCAAATGTACGCCAACGACCTTGTAAAATATCAAAAAGAGCTGGTGCAATATCAAACAGATAAGGAGCTTTGGGAAAAGAGGCTGGAGAAATTCCAAGCTTTTGTGGACCAAGAAGAGAATGATCAAAGCGACCATACCAAGGCTGAGATGATAGATTATGCCGATGCCATGATAGAGAATATCAGTACGGCTTTGAAATCCGAAATTGACAGAATAAACGACGCCGTCCAAGAGTATATGGAAACCGAAGTGCTTAAAAACAGCATTATGAAGACTGTTTCAGCGGTTAGGGTGTTCGAAGACAAAGACAATATCAAGACACTTGCGATAGCCGTAATCATAGCTTCATTTTTGGCGTTCTTGGCGGCATTAATAGTCACCAATATAAAGGAAAAGAAGGCTTCCATCATAGGTGTGAAAGATGAGGCGGAGAGTGTGGAAAAGCCTATTAAACAAGCCTCCAAGGAACAAAAACAATGATTTAAGACTTTGAAGTATTAATATAAGCCGTGAGAAATATCTCACGGCTTTTTTATATTAATGACGCTATTACCATCTGCTTCGCTTTACTTTTTAATAATGTACTGATATAATTTTTTTATTATTTTTATTTTTAAGGAGTGTATAGATGATAAAACTATCCAAAAAAGGAGTATATTTTCTAAACGGGAAGAGGGTAAGCCCCAATAAGCTGAGCGCTGAACAGACAGAAAGTGCTTATAAAGGGACGATCGCTTATTCTATCCTATCCGCGCACAACACCCTTGAAAAGACAGAAAAAAACAGCCCCTTAAAGCTCAAGTTTGATGCTATGGCGTCGCATGACATAACTTATGTGGGCATTATTCAAACGGCTAAGGCAAGCGGGCTTAAGAAATTCCCCATACCGTATGTTTTGACAAACTGCCACAATAGTCTTTGTGCTGTCGGGGGAACAATAAATGAAGATGACCACAATTTTGGATACTCCGCCGCGAAAAAGTATGGCGGAATTTATGTTCCAGCTCATCAAGGAGTCATTCACAGCTATATGAGGGAGAGAATGGCTGGGTGCGGAAAGATGATTTTAGGTTCGGATTCGCATACTCGATACGGTGCTTTGGGTACTATGGCGATAGGCGAGGGCGGCGGGGAGCTGGTCAAACAACTTCTTGGAAAGACCTATGATATCCCTTACCCCGGAGTGGTAGGGGTGGAACTCAAAGGACGCCTAAGGAAAGGCGTAGGACCGCAGGATGTGGCTCTTACGATTATTAAGGCGGTTTTTGAAAAAGGCTATGTCAAGAACAAGGTCATGGAGTTTTTTGGAAGCGGCATAAAAAATCTGCCCATTGAGTATAGAAACGGAATCGATGTCATGACTACGGAGACCACATGCTTGAGTTCTATTTGGCAAACTGACGATAAGGTCAAAAAGTACTTTTTTACACATAAAAGAGAACAGGACTATAAGCCCTTGAAAGCAAAGGACTTAGTCTATTATGACGGATATATAAGAGTAAACCTTTCCAAAATAGAGCCTATGATAGCCTTGCCCTTTCATCCCAGCAATGTCTATACCATAAGGGAGTTGTTAGAAAATCCCTATGAGATTCTATCCAAATGCGAAGAGGAAGGCAACAGACTCTTAAAAGGCAAAGGTCAATTCAAATTGACGAACAAGATAGTCAACGGCAAAATCAAAGTTGATCAAGCGATTATTGCTGGCTGTGCGGGCGGACTCTATGATAATATTATGGAAGCCGTCAATATCATAAGGGGAAAGGATATCGGGAACAGGCTGTCCATGAGCGTCTATCCCGGCTCTCAGCCGATATATATAGATTTGGCAAGGAAAGGTGCGATAGCCGAGCTATTGAAAAGCGGTGTCAATGTCAAGACGGCATTCTGCGGACCTTGTTTTGGTGCGGGGGATATCCCGTCGCATAACGGTTTTTCGATAAGACACACCACAAGAAATTTTGAGTCCAGAGAAGGCTCCAAGCCCGCCGAAGGGCAAATGGCGGCGGTGGCGCTTATGGACTCAAGAAGCATTGCCGCAACGGCAATAAACGGCGGTTATCTTACCCCTGCCACAGAGATTGAGTATAACAACAGGATAAAGCCTTTCTCATATGACGACAGCGTATATGAGTCAAGAATATATGACGGATATGGAAATCCCGACGACAGTGTAGAATTGCAATATGGACCTAATATTACAGATTGGCCTAAAATGCAAGGACTCAAAAGACACCTTCTTATGAAAGTGGCAGCTGTCATAGACGACCCCGTGACCACAACGGATGAGCTTATACCTTCGGGGGAGACTTCTTCATACCGCTCCAATCCCTTAAGGCTTGCAGAGTTTACTTTGAGCAGAAAAAGACCTGACTATGTGGAAAGGGCGAAGCAAATACAAGCTTTGGAATTGAGGGCGAGGAATGGAGATTTCGACGAGGAATATTTGAGTGTTATTAAGGCGGCGGCGGTGGATAAGAACGAAGTGGGTACGGGCAGTGTTATTTATGCAAATAGACCCGGCGACGGCAGCGCCCGAGAGCAGGCGGCGTCATGCCAAAGAGTTCTTGGCGGAGTCGCCAATATCGCCAAGGAATACGCCACAAAAAGATATCGCTCCAACCTGATAAACTGGGGAATGATACCGTTTATTTATGATAACAAAAAGCCGCTTGAAGTGGACGATATTATCATTATTAAAGACATAAAACGAATCTTTGACGAATATCAGATAAAAGCCAATGTATTCAGAAAAGGAAAGAACTTCACTATTACGCTGAAAATGGACAAAATGAGCCAAGAAGAAAAGCAAATAATACAAAAAGGTAGCTTAATAAATTTTTACAGAAGCCAAGAAGGAGAATAAAAATGATATTTGACAAAAAGTATGAAACTATGAAAAGAGAGGACATGCAAAAGCTTCAGCTTAAAAGGCTGAAGAAGATTGTAAAGTACGCTTATGACACGATTCCTTTTTATAAGAAAAAATATAACGAGGCGGGCTTTAATCCCGAGTCCATAAAATCGCTTGACGACATAAGAAGAATTCCCTTTGTCGTAAAAGACGACTTAAGAGACGCTTATCCTTACGGGCTTTTGGCTGTACATACCGATAATCTTATCAGAATTCACGCATCAAGCGGCACCAGCGGAAAACCTACTGTCGTGGCTTATACAAAAAAAGACCTTGATATGTGGTCGGACTGCTGTGCGCGCATCATTGTGGCGGGCGGCGGAAGCAGCAAGGACATCGTTCAAATTTCTTTTGGATACGGTCTTTTTACGGGCGCTTTGGGCATGCATCAAGGTTATGAAAAACTTGGTGCCACGGTTATACCCGCAAGTTCTGGGAACACCCAACGGCAAATTATGTTATTAAAAGACCTTAAGGCGACGGCTTTGGTGTCCACTCCGTCTTATGCGTTATACATAGGTGAGATGATAGAAAAGCTTGGATATAAGAAAGAAGACTTCAACCTTAAGCTTGGCTTCTTTGGATCAGAGGCATCCAGCGTGGAGATGCACAAGGAAATTCAAAAAAAACTGGGGGTTTTTCCCACAGACAACTATGGTTTATCGGAAATTATCGGTCCGGGCGTAAGCGGAGAATGCATGGAAAAAGACGGAATGCATGTCAATGAAGACCATTTTTATCCCGAAGTTTTGAATCCGGATACCTTAGAGCCCGTAAAGGAAGGCGAATATGGGGAATTGGTCTTGACAACCTTGACAAAAGAGGGTATGCCAATAATCAGATACCGCACCAAGGACATTACTTCCTTAAATTATCAGCCCTGCAAATGCGGCAGAACAACAGTGAGAATGGCGAGACTTAGGGGTAGAACGGACGATATGCTTATTGTCAAGGGAGTGAATGTGTTCCCGTCTCAGATAGAAAGCGTTCTTATGGATATGCCCGAGATTGGAGGGCAATATGAGATAGTCGTCACAAGAGACGAGCATTATAGGGACACCTTGGAAGTAAAAGTGGAAGTCGCAGATGCTTTGCTTATTACGGATTTTAAGAACCTTGAACTGTTAAGGGACAAGGTCAGAAACAATTTGAGATCGACTTTACAAATAGATGCCAATGTCAAACTTGTAGAGCCGCTCAGCCTTAAAAGATTTGAGGGAAAAAGCAAGAGGGTAACCGACTTAAGAAAAATATAGATGAGGTAGCGAATGAAGAAAATAATGTTGACCAACCATGCTGTGGCGTTAGGCGCATATGAAGCGGGAGTAAGGGTAGTAAGCTCATATCCCGGAACGCCCAGCACGGAGATTACTGAACAATTAGCTAAATATAAAGACATACATACCGAATGGGCGCCCAACGAGAAAGTGGCTTTGGAAGTTGCGATAGGCGCTTCAGTCGCTGGAGCGCGTGCTATGTCATGTATGAAACATGTGGGCTTAAATGTGGCGGCGGACCCGTTGTTTACTTGTGCGTATACGGGCGTAAACGCAGGGCTTGTCATAGCTGTGGCAGACGACCCCGGCATGCACAGTTCCCAAAACGAACAAGATTCCAGATATTATGCCATGAGCGCACATGTCCCCATGTTAGAACCTGCCGACAGCCAGCAAGCCAAGGATTTCACCATGCTGGCTTTTGAATTGAGCGAAAAATATGATACGCCGATTTTGTTGAGGCTTACCACAAGGATAGCTCACAGCCAAGGCTATGTGGAGATAGGAGAAAGAGAGGAGACTGCGCTTAAGGAATACAAGAAAGATTCAAAAAAATATGTGATGACTCCCGCTGGTGCAAGACCAAGGCATATTGAGGTTGAGAAAAGAGAAGACCTACTTCAGCAAGACTCAAATCACTTTGAAATAAACACAGTTGAATATAGGAACAAAAAACTGGGTATTGTGTGCGGGGGAAGCGTCTATCATTATGTAAAAGAGGCGACCGACGCTTCTATTCTTAAATTGGGTATGGTGTATCCTCTTCCTATTGAAAAAATTAAGCGGTTTTCAAAGAATGTAGACGAGCTCATAGTCGTTGAAGAGCTTGAACCCTTTATCGAGACACAGCTTAAGGCGGCGGGCATCAAATGCCGCGGCAAAGAGCTTTTTGGAAGACAGGGAGAGCTTAGTGTAGCCTTGATAAGAAATAAGCTTGGCTTAGGCTCTTTGATAGAAAGCGATAAATTATTGCCCGCAAGACCCCCAGTTATGTGTGCGGGATGCCCGCATAGGGGCGTTTTTTATGTCTTGTCTAAATTGAAGCTGACGGTTACTGGTGATATAGGTTGCTATACGCTTGGGGCAGCTCCCCCGTTGAGCGCTTTGGATACCTGTATTTGTATGGGCGCAAGCGTGGGCATGGCACACGGCTTTGATTTGGCGAGAAGAGAGAATAATGTAGTCGGCGTTATTGGAGACTCAACCTTTGTTCACAGCGGAATTACGGGAGTAATAAACAGCGTTTATAACAAGGGCAAGTCCACAATAATTATTTTAGACAATTCCACAACGGGAATGACTGGTCATCAGAACAACCCCGCCACTGGAAAGACGATATACGGAGAAGAAACATTCAGGCTGGATTTGGAAGCCTTGGTTAGAGCGTGTGGCGTTAAGCATGTCAAGGTAGTGGACGCTTATGACCTTAAACAAATAGAAGACGCATTAAGAGAGGAAATAAACAAACCCGAAGTCAGCGTAATAATCGCAAGAAGACCTTGCGTCTTGCTTCCGCAAATAAAGCAATCAACTCCTTATTATATCAACGATAAATGCAAAAAGTGCAAGATGTGCCTTAAGATAGGATGTCCGGGAATAGAATACATAGACGGCGATATAAGAATAAATAGGGAGCTCTGCACGGGCTGCGGAGTGTGTCAAGCCTTGTGTAAGTTTGGAGCGATAGTCAAGGAGGATAAATGATATGAATACCAATATACTTATTGTCGGAGTGGGCGGACAAGGTACGCTTCTTGCAAGCAGGATATTAGGCAGTCTTGCTCATATGCTTGATAAAGAATGCAAGCTTAGCGAAGTTCACGGCATGAGCCAAAGAGGCGGAAGCGTGGTGACTCATGTCAGGGTAGGCGATAAAGTTCTTTCACCTTTGGTCTCCGAGGGCGAAACGGATTTCATACTGGCTTTTGAGAAATTGGAGGCATTGAGATGGCGGCACTACTTAAAAAAAGACGGCATTCTTATTGTCAATAATCAAGAGATTATGCCCATGCCCGTCATTACGGGAGAGATGAAATATCCGCAAGATATCTTTGATATACTTGAAAAAGAGGGGATACGCTATGAGAAAATAAACGCTTTGGACTTGGCTAAGCAAGCGGGAACTACAAAAGCAGTGAATACTGTTATGCTTGGGGTTTTGGCGAAATTGCTGGGTATAGATTATGACAAAATTCAAAAAGCAGTCGAAAATACCGTAAAGGAAAAGTTTATTGAAGTCAACAAAAAAGCTTTGGATTTGGGATACAATAATTAAGAGGCGAGGTAGGAATGGAGTATTATAACAAAGAGATGGAATGCATGAGCCTTTCGGACAAGAAAGAGCTACAAAGCAAAAGGTTAATAGATACCGTTCAAAAAGTGTATGACAATGTAAAGACTTATAGAGAAAAAATGGATAAAATCGGGCTTAAGCCTTCGGATATCAAAGGCATAGACGATATCCACAAGCTGCCGTTTACTACCAAACAAGACCTTAGGGACAACTATCCTTTTGGAATGTTCGCCGCTGATAAGAGGGACATCATAAGGGTTCATGCGTCCAGCGGCACTACTGGCAAGCTGACTGTGGTAGGATACACCCAATATGATATCGATATGTGGGCCGAATGTTGCGCAAGAGCGCTTGTTAGTGCGGGAGCCACCCATGATTCCGTTGTACATATAGCTTACGGATACGGCCTTTTCACGGGAGGTTTGGGCATGCACTATGGAGCTGAAAGGCTTGGGGCTATCGCCGTTCCCGTCTCAAGCGGAAATACCGCAAGACAGCTTCAGCTTATGAAAGATTTTGAGGCGGATGTGCTTTGCTGCACTCCTTCATACGCCATATATATTGCAGAAGAGATGAAAAAATACGGCATAAAGCCTGAAGATATGAGCTTGAAATACGGCATATTCGGAGCCGAGCCATGGTCTAAAGAAATGCGGGACGAGATTGAGGATAAGTTGAAACTAAAGGCTTTTGATATCTACGGTCTAAGCGAAATTACTGGACCGGGAGTAGCGATTGAGTGCAAATATCAATGTGGAAGCCACATTCAAGACGACTTCTTCTATCCGGAAATTGTCGATGAACATACGCTTGAACCGCTTGGATACGGAAAAAGAGGGGAGCTTGTCTTTACCACATTGACCAAAGAGGGAATACCTCTTATCAGATACCGTACAAGAGATATCACAGCACTAAATAATAGCCCATGCAAATGCGGCAGAACGGGGATTAGAATTGACCGAATTGCAGGCAGAAGCGACGATATGCTTATTATAAGAGGGGTTAATGTATTCCCGTCTCAAATTGAGAGCGTGCTCTTAAAAGAAAAGGAAATAGCGCCTCACTACCATATCACTCTTGACAGAGTCAACAACCTTGATACAATGAGAATAGATATAGAACTTGCCGAGGGCGTGGCTTTTGACGAAGTCAAGAAAGTGGAGAGCTTGACCAAACGAATAGCGAATGAAATCAACTCCGCAATTGGTTTGAACGCTGAAATAAGGCTTGTGTCCAGCGGAAGCATAGAAAGGAGCATGGGCAAGGCAAAGAGAGTGACGGACAACAGAAAGTTTTAAGGTATAAATAAAAAAATAATATACTGGGAGGTAACTATGTTTGTAAATCAGATAGCGGTATTTTTGGAAAACCGAGCAGGAAGAATAAACGAATTCGCACAATGTCTTGCCAAAGCGAATATCAACATGATAGCCATGTCCATAGCCGACACCACCGACTATGGGATACTAAGGGTAATTACGGACGACAACGAAAAAGCCATGAAAGTACTAAAAGAGGGCGGTTTCAATATCGCATCGACATATCTTGTGGGCTTTGAGGTGGACGACAAGCCGGGGGCTATGCAAAGGGTAATCGATATTCTGGACAAAAAGCAGATAAACATAGGATATCTTTACTCTTTTGTAAGACCTATTGAGAAAAAAGCAATAATACTTATAAAAGTCGACGACAACGAATATGTCGCCAACATCCTTAGAGAAAATGGCATAACATTGATAGAAAGAAATATATTATAAATACCTGAAAAGGAGGAACAATTCTCACTCTATATACCGATATAACGGCGATAAGACACAATATCAAGATAATAAGAGAAGTTATAGGCGATACAAAATTGCTTGCGATAGTTAAGTCCGACGCCTATAACCACGGCATAAGAACAGCAGTATTTATAGAGGACATTGTGGACGGTTTCGGCGTGAGCAGCACGGCAGAGGGTGTCTATCTTAGAGAATTGGGCATAAAAAAGACAATAAAGGCGCTGGTTTTTACTGCCGAGGAACGGCAGAACGCCGGCGCTTTTGATATTATCCCTGTAATAAGCGATATTGACACCTTAATTAAGGTTTTACATAGACAGCCCAGCATTAAGGCGGATATAAAAATAGACAGCGGTATGAACAGACTTGGGCTTAAGACACAAGAAGATATGTCCAAGTTAAAGGGACTTGTTAAAAAATACGAGAATTTTAAGATAAATTCATTTCATACGCATTTTGCTTTTTCAGATTATCAAAAAATGTGCGAACAGTCAAAGAAGTTTGAGGAGCTTTGTCAAACAGTAGACAAAGACATCAAGAAGTCTGCATGCGCAAGCGGAGGGCTGGCGTATGGCAAGAGATTTGTCTATGACGAGGTACGGGCGGGTATATCGCTTTATGGTTACATGCCTATGAAAAACAGCTTTTTGCCCTTGAGCACCGCCCTAAGTCTTACTGCGCCGATTTTGGATATCAAAATCATGAAAAAAGGAGACCTAATCGGCTATGGCGGCTTGTATAAAGCCAATAAAGGTGATAAAATAGGTATTATTAGGGGCGGTTATTTTGAGGGGATAAGCCGAATGGCACGGGGGTGGAAAGTCTTTGTCAACGGCGTTCAAACTCAGCTTGTGGGCAGCGTGTGTATGGATTTAAGTTTTGTGCTGTTGAACGGCATAGATGCCAAAAAAGGCGACGAGGTAATTATTCTTTCAAATGCCAACAACGCCGAGGAGCTTGCCACCCATTGCGGCACCATTCCCTATGAAATTCTGACTTCGTTTAAGGGAAGAGCAAAGAGGATATACTATCTATGACCAAAAAAGAGCAAAGGCACTTATTAAAGACCAAAATACAGCTGTTTGAGAACAAAGGACAAGCCTCTTTAGAAATTGCGAAGAAATTAATCAATTTGCCTGAATACCAGAACAGCAAAAGCGTATTCGTGTACTTAAGCCTTGACCATGAAGTAAATACGGATATTATTATAAAAAACGCCTTTAAGGAACGCAAAAAGGTATATGTTCCAATAATAGAAAAGAATGGCAAAATGTATCCCTCAAGGGTGTATCCCTTTAGTTTTTATAAAAAAGGGAGTTTTGGGATAAGAGAGCCTGTCATAAAAAGAATAGCAAAGTATCCTCCCGATATCGCAGTAATTCCCCTTTTAGGTTTTGACAAGGAAAAAAACCGTCTGGGCAGGGGTGGCGGTTATTACGACAGATTCTTAAAGGACTTTCGGGGAGCGGTTATAGCGCTGGCTTTTTCTTGCCAAAGACTTGACAATATCGAGAATGAAAGCCATGACATAAGACCTCAAATTATTATTACGGAGGACAAGGTATTTTGAGAATCATAAGCGGAAAATATAGAGGCAAGAAACTCAAAGCGCCCATATTGACAGAACAGATTAAGCCCACTTCGGACAGAGCCAAGGAGGCTTTCTTTAATATGCTGTTTGATAGAGTTAGGGACAGCGTTTTTATAGATATGTTTGCGGGCAGCGGACAAATGGGCATAGAGGCACTTTCAAGGGGCGCAAAAAAAGTGTGTTTTGTTGACATTTCTTCTGAAAGCTTATCGTGCATAAAAGAAAATCTAAAAGGCGTGGGGGGCGATTTTGAAATCCTCAATATGAATTTTGACAAAGCCTTAAAAGCCCTGAAAGAGACGGGCTTGAAAGCCGATATTTCATATTGCGACCCGCCATATGAGCTTGACTTGGGAAAAAAGATTCTGGCTTCCCTTCATAAAAACGATATAATGAAAAGAGGTGGGATTGTTGCGATAGAAAGAAACAAGTCACATCTTCCCGCCGAGTCCAAAATCTTTTACCGCTTTGAAACAAGACACTATGGCAAAATCTCAATAGACTTATATCGAAGGGAAAAAAGGGTGGCGATAACGGGCACTTTCGACCCTTTCACAAACGGTCATCTTAATTTGGTGACGCACGCCTTAAAGAACTTTGACAGAGTGTATATAGTCATTCTTAAAAATAAGGACAAGATAGAAAGATATTCTTTGGAGAAAAGAAAGAAGATAATTCATGCCGCCACAGAGGGTTTGGGCGATAATTTGATAGTGGAAAGCTATGACGGACTGGCTATTGACTATTGCAACGAAAATGATATACAATATATCTTAAGAGGAATAAGAAATTCCAAAGATTTTGAATATGAAAAACAAATGGCGGACTTTAACTTAGAGAATGGCAGAGTGACCACAATACTTATGCCCGCAAAGAGTGCCGACATAAGCAGTACCAGAGTGAGAGAGGGCTTGGACAGCCAAAAGGATGTCAGCCATATGATAAGTAAAAATGTCATAGGAATACTCAAGGAGTAAGGTTATGGAAGACATAAATATTTTATTGGATTTTATAGAGAATGAAATTCAAGCAAAAAAAACGGGAATTTTTAGTGGCATAGACAAGAACGCTATCATCAACTGCATTGAAAAAATCAGGGACTGCCTTCCAGATGTCTTTAATAAAAAGAATATTGAACTGCAGAGAAAAAAGGCGAACCAGATAATTGAAGAGGCGGAACTTAGAAGACAGGAGTTAGTAAGCGAGACCGAGATAGTCAAAGAGGCGACGAAGCAAGCCGAACAAATAGTAAAGAAAGCGTACGAAGTACAAAACGAGTACGCCACAACCACTATGCAGAACCTCTATAAAATGCTGTCGGATATCAACGAGCATCTTCAAGTGGCACAGGAAAGTATAAAAAAAGCTATGCAAGATTTAGAGAAATAGCCTCTTAAAAGCTATGCAAGACTTAGAGAAATAGCCCCATAAAGCTGTGTAAGATTAAAAAAAACCTCTTTATAAACACTTCAAAAGAAAAACATTTTTTGATAAGACCTAATAGGTCTTTTTTTTCATAAATTTTTTTTAAAAAACTTTGAAAAAAGTGTTGACAGCCGATATATTCAATGATATTATGTATATAACGAGGTTATATACTGGAGGTGAGATAATGGCTCAAAGCGGAGAATTCTTAAGAGGACATACCGATACGATAATACTTCGGCTTTTAATCGATAAGGACAGCTATGGTTATGAAATAAGCAATAATATCACAGAACTTGGGCAAGGGCTTATTGAGGTTAAGGACGCGACTATTTATACCGCCTTTCGCAGAATGGAAAAAGAAGGACTTCTTGCCACATACTGGGGAGACGGCGTGGGCGGAGCAAGGCGAAGGTATTATTCAATAACTGAAAAGGGACGGGAAGTCTATAAAGCAAAGAAAGCCGAATGGCTTCAAATAAAAAAAATTCTTGATAATTTAATTGTTGGAGGTAATAAAAATGCTTAGCAGATTTCAGTCATTTTTGAAGGAAGAATTCAAAGGTCTTCCCAATACCGACGAAGTAACCGATTTCAAAGACGAGCTTTTGGGGAATTTAATGGACAAAGCCGAGGAACTAAAGGCTAAAGATTTGTCAGAAGACGAAATCTTTCAGCAATGTGTTCAATCCATAGACGGCTATAAAGAGACATTAAAAGAACTTAAAGGCAAGCCCGCTTTAGTCAGATTGTTGTATGCCTTGATGTACTTTACGCTTGTTATCGGTGCGTATCTTGCCGTCAGCTTTGTCACCGAAGAGTGGAGGCTTACTTGGCTGATAATAGTTGAAGGCGCTTTTCTTTTCACTGTGGGATTGTTAGGCAGTCTTTCCGTAAAAGCTTTCGCCAAAAAGAAATATCTTCATTCCAGGGCGCTTGCCGTTCCGATATCGGCTATCTTAGTCACAGGCGTATTTCTTGCTGTATCCATGCTTATGGACCTTTGGAAAATAAGCTGGATTGCATACCTATTTCTTCCCATATTGATAATAATTGTGGACTTGATAATAGGCGCCTTTTCCAGACCCAACAAAATAATCGTTCCCGAAAGCATAGCGCTGATAATGCTGCTCAGCGTGATGAGTTATGTGGTACTGGGAATACTGGGTATTCTGAGCTGGCATCCATATTGGCTGATTATTTTGGGCGGAGCTTTAATTAGTCTTGGCATACTGGCTTTCTATCTGAAAAAGAAATTATAACCCATTCTTTATATAAATAGGCTTGCTGTCATACAAAACGGCAAGCCTATTTTGGTTGCTTAAACATTAAGTTAAGGATACCCAATTCCTTATTTATGGTATTCGCATCTGATTTTTTCAGCTTTATTCTATAAAGATTTTTTTAAGACTCTATTATTAATATAATAATAGATAAACTATATTTATTGTTTGTAAATAGCATATATGTTATAATATAAGCGACCCCAATAGGCTTTGGAGAAATTGATGACTAAACAGAAAACAATATCGATTTTTTTAATCTTGGCGCTTACTGTGACAGCGATTTTCGGTTTTGGCGTTTTCTCATCTAAAAGCGCCGCTAAGGCGGTTATTGAAGAAGATTTTGAAGAGCAGTATATTTCCAGTTCGGTTTTTGAAATAGATTCGATTGAAGATTGGGATAGAATCTCAAAGTATTTTAATAGGTTCAATTTTTGGGGTAAAACAATAAAGCTCAATTGTGATATAGACATGAGATTTTATCCGTCGGGCTTTAATGTCTTTCGGGGAACTTTCGAGGGCAACAATCACAGCATTTTTAATCTGACAGACACATTATTTCAAGAAATAGCGTCCATAGGGGTGGTGCGCAACTTAAATATCTATAATGTGGATATCACCAATTCCCATGCGGTATTGGCGCACTTAAACCAAGGTCTTATTGAGAATGTGTCAGCGCATGGCAAGCTTATTTACAACCAGGCTTCGGGTCTGGTCTATAACAACAACGGCATAATATCAAACTGCTTCAGCTTTTTGGATATCATAGACCCCTCACAAAACTATAAGTCTTATATCGGGGGGCTTGCGGGCATTAATGTCAATCAAATCATTGATTCACACTTTATAGGCAGCATAACGACCACAAACAACAGCCAGACGGGCGGTTTGACGGCTATAAACTACGGAAGTATTGAAAGGTGCTCCGCAAGGTTTGACCTCAATATAGATGTGGTCAAGCCGACAAGTGATTTAACAGCGGGCGGAATAACTGCGGTTAACGGCTCTTATCGTGAGAAACAGATAATAGAGCAGGGAGGGGAACTGATAGAGATTCCCGAACAGCTTGTTCAGGCACAAATCTATAACAGCCATGCGATAATAAATGTAGAGTACATATCTTCTTCGACCGAGGGAATGGCAGTCGGCGGGCTTGTGGGCTTAAGCGGTTGCACAATAATGGAAAACTCCTACTCCGACATAAAAGGGCAAGGTGTCTTGTATGGAATTATCGCCTCCAGCCAAGCAAAACCCATTTATGACGAGGCGGAGAATATCGTTGACTATGAATTTTTGGGCACAAAGGATATTGAGAACTGCTTTTCTATCGCCGATTTACAGCCTCAAATCATACGGGATACGCATGGCGGAGAATTAGAGGAAATTTTGCCGTCTTCAAACAATTTGATTTCCTATGATACATTATTTAACGACGATACACAAAAGCTTGCGGAGCTATTACAAAACCCGCAAGCCGAATGGAAAGGCTCTTTCCGACAGCATCCTTATATTCAGGACTCCTTTTTTATAGGCGAAGGAACAGCCGAGAACCCCTTTATTATCGACCAAAAAAACCATATTTTTATGCTTAGGGGTTTTATGTATGACGACTATTTGGACTACTACCTTGAGCAGCGGGCGGATTTGGATTTTTATAATATTGAATTTAAGCCCTTAAATTTTTATCAGTTTTTTTCAACTTATGATGCGAATGACTTTTTGATATTAAATTTGGACGCCCCATATTTTATTAATGAAAACAGCGGTACAATAAAGAACTTGGGCTTTATGGGCGGCACGCTCCAAGATATCGTCCAAACAGATAATGGTTTGATAACAAATTGCTATACTCCCGACAAAAGATACGGTGACACCTATAACAACCCAAGTATCTATATGGGTGAAGACTTTGTACTTTCCCAAACCTTTGGGCTAACGACGGGGCAAAGCTTTGTCACCTTGTCAAGAGATCACGAATTTACAGAGGGCAATGGAAGCATGCAAAATCCTTATGTAATATGCACCGCCAACCAGCTTGCCGCTATAGGGAGTTTGGACTCTTGGGAATATGCCATACTTGGCAACGATATTCAAATCAACAATTCCAAATGGGCGGGAAAGTATCAATTGGATATAGCGGGCTTTAGCGGAAACTTAGACGGAAAAGGGCATAGCATCGTAGGTCTTTTGGACGAACCGTTGATAAGGTCAACCTTTACAGGTAAGATAAAGAACCTTAAGCTTCGAGGCATAAATACGGCGTTTGACAATATTGGTCTGCTTGCGGGTATCGCAAGCCAAACGGCTGTTGCCGAGAATATAGAAATATATGGCTCTCTATCCCGAAACGGGAATGGCGGTCTGGCGGGAGAGAATCAAGGTCATCTGTCTTACATAAGGAACTATGCCGTCATATCTGCTGTGGACGGCGGCGGCATAGTCGGAGAGAACCAAGGCTTTATTGAAAAAAGTATGAACTACGGTTATGCCTATTATGCGATAGCCCAAAATACCTCTACGGGGATTATAAAAGACTGTTTGAATAGAGGTCAAAGCCAAGCCCTATACGGTGGCGGAGAGATTTATTCATCGATAAATTATCAAGACCAAATTGAACTATGGCATGAGAATGAAAAGATATTCGAAAGCCCGACGATACCTTACGAAAAGTTGTCCGAATTCGAAGAATACGACTTGACGGTATGGGGATACGCTATTAAAGACAACGCCAACCCCGTCATAAAATACAAGGATAAGTTCTACAAAAAAGATATCTCAAATCGCCTTTTTAATAAGTCCTTAAACTTTGATAGAACATATAATCCGAACAAAACAACCTTAATCAGCATGGTGGAATACGACTTGATATTGGATGACATCTTTAGGGAGAACATGATATATACTTGGTATCATAACGGCGAACTGTTTGAGGAATCTCAAATTATTGATGCCGGGGAATACAAAGTCAGAGCGTTCTTTAATGGGGATGACTACACCCATTCCGCACAATATGAACTTGTCATAAGAATATCCCGAGCTCCTTTGCCCCAGCCTGATTTTTGGGGCTCAAAAGGCATAGAAGGAGTACATAGACCGTATATTTATGACGGAGAGCCCTATGATCTAAGTCAAATACAAGCGTTTAATTTAGTAAGTATTCTAAATGAAGAGCATTATAGCTATACGGTTACAAAAGACGGCTTGCCTGTTGAAGATATCATTTCAGTGGGGATATATCAAGTTCAATTGACAATAGATAATCCCAATTACACCGTATTCCAAACTGTCGCTCAGGTCACAGTAATCAAGGCGCAAGTAGTCATCCAAATGCAAAGCTATACCATTGACTATTTAGACGCTCTCCCAAGTTTCCAATTTGAAATTGACTTACAGACCAGAGAGGGACTTTCCCCCGAGGAGATAGACATAGCTTATGACAACGCACGCACTGCTATCGAGGCGGAGGGGCAGGCGGTCTGCGCCTATCAGCAAGGGGACGATATCGGGGAATATGAGATATCGTTTGAGGCGGAACTTGAAAATTATGAGATAAGCGTCATGGCGGGAACTTTGACGGTACTTCCCATTCCGCTGAGTGATGAAAATATTGTTTTTTTAGATGCGGAAAAGGTTTATAGCGGATATATTATTGGACTGGAAGCCCAAATATCCGATCCCGCAATAGAGGTTGAATACCTAAACAACAACAATAAAGATGTGGGAGAATATACCATAACGGCTATCTTTTCAAAGGCTAATTATCTTCCTTTGGAGAAACAGGCGATATTAAATATCATCAAAGCACCATTGGAGATAAGACCCGAAGACAAAGAAATAGAATATAATACCGATCCGCCTGTTTTTAATCTGGATATCGCAAGCATTGATTTCTTGGGAGATGATGATATCTCTTTGATAAGCGGCGAAGCGATTTTCTCAACTAATTATACGAAGGGAAACAGCGTGGGGACATATTACATAACGGTTGCAGGCTTGTCCTCTCAAAATTATCAAATATCCTATGAGCAGGCTGTTTTGACCGTTGTTCCGTCAGATATGTATGAATTATTTGTCTTTAATAGCGCCGCCTTTATTTATGACGGAATTCCCAAGTCCATAACGCTTGAGGTATTCAGCCATAATCCCATAATATCCTATACCTATAAATTAAATGGGGAAGTTTTGGAAGGATTGCCAATAGACAGCGGTCATTATCAAGTAGAGGCACATGTCCAAGCCATAAGCGAAAATTATCGGGATACCGTATTTGCCGCCACGCTCTCTATCATTAAAGCCGATATTGACGCCTATTTTTTGCCCGAATATTCTTTTGAGTATGACAAAGAGGCACATTTCCTTGAATACCAAGGGACTCTTCAAGACATTGAGGAATGGGCGAATATCCAGCAATACGCTGAGCTAAATGGACAGATACTATATGAGTTTAGGGACGCTGGAGAATACCTTGTGACCATGGTATTTGAGGGGCATAGGAATTATAATGACAAAGAGATATCCACAAGATTGATTATTGAGAAAAAGCAGATTGAGATAGAGATTATTGGAACAAAATTCTATTCGGCAAAACCCCAAATCCCCGATTTTATCTTTTCTCAAGAGCCCTATTCGGGCGATGAAATCGAGATTGAATGGAGATTTAGCTTTTTAGGGTACGGCTATGAAGATTCGGTGGCGGAGGTTGTAGACGCAGGGTTGTACACATGTTATCCCAAAAGTTTGAACCCAAATTATCAAATAACAAATACGCCTATTTTTGAGATTCAAAGGCTGAATGTGTTGTTTGTTCCCATTTATGTGGAATTTGAATATGGGGAATATAAGGACTTTAATTATATTCACCAGGGCATGCCCATAGATTATATAAGCGGTCCTGATTTTATTATCAGAAAGAACTACTATGTTGAGCATACCGAAAAATGGGTTGATATAAAGTACTTTTTCTCAGGACCGAATGCGGGAATTTATGATGTGGAAGGGGTGGAGAACACGCCGAACTATGTCTTTATTATGCCCAAGGATGCGGAAATAGGTAAAATTAGAATAAAGCCAAGGAAATTGACCTATGAATGGAACGACACTTATTTTGTCAAGGACTATAACGGTCAAGAACAACAGCCTTTCGAGATAGAATTAGGCAATATATTGACAGGCGACACCGTAACCGCACGAATAATGGCGAACGGAAACTTGAAAGATGCGGGAACTTATACGCTGTGGGCGGAACTTGTGGATTCGCCGAATTACTCTTTGGACGCCTCTACTGTTTTATTGGAAATATTGCGTGTCCCATTAACAATCAAAGCCGATGATAAATCGGTAGTCAGGGGAACTTTATTGGTCAATTTCACCGCCACCATAGACGGGCTTGTGGCGGGGGAAACGCTGGCGTCTTTGGGGATATCCTTGGTGTTTAATTGTGCATATTCTATCAGCAGTCCCGCCGGCATAAATCTTCCGATAACTATATCCCGTTTTGAATTAAACAATTATGACATTGAATTCATAGACGGTACGCTTACGGTCACTGCAAACGAGTATCCCTTAATGACCATGCGAGACAAGACTTTTGAGTATGACGGCGAAATCAAGGCTTTGAGAATTGAAGAGCCTTATCCCGAGGGATGGCAGGACAGCTGGGTGACTTTTATTAATAACTTTCAAACCCAAGCGGGCGTATATGATGTGACCGCAATAATAAACTATCCCAACGCCACACAGCAAAGACTTACGGCGAAGCTTACTATCTTGAAAGCCACTCCGATACTTGAGTTTGAGGTTGTTCAAATTCCTTATTCGGTTATTGCTTTTCTTACAAATGATGATATAATAGGAGTGGCGCGTATTGGCGATAAAACCGTATCGGGAACATTCAGCTGGATAGGGAATACCCAGCTTAAACGAGGGCAAAATGATTATCAAGCGCTTTTTGTTCCCGACGATATAAATAATATAAACCAAACTGTCGGGAATGTAAGGGTTATATCAAGAACTCTTAGTGAAGATGTCTTTGTTTTTGACAGCGTTGATATAGTAATAGCAGACAATGACTTATATATAACCCAAGAGACGACATTGACTTTAAGCGACGAATACGACAATTTGGAACTTTATCATAACGGGTTGCTGACAAAGAGCGTCCGGCTTTCGGATTCGGGAGAGTACCATATAGTCATTAAGCGAAAAGGCAGTATCGTATACGACAAGACATTTAATGTGATCATACGCTCCCCCGAAGACCCAGACGATGTATTGCCGCGGGGAGAGGACTTTTTCAATATAACGGGCGGGTATTTTGACGATGAGGGCAGAATATTTGTCGAGGGAGATTGCTTCATAACCCTTGTGGAAGGATACCCCGAGGCAAAGCTGTATTTGGACGGAAAGGAGTTTGATTTCATTGTCTTAGACGGCAATGAAAAGACGGTAAAACTACAGATTACATACCAAGGTTCGCTTGTATATTCAAGGACCTTTGCGGTGGTTTTGGTCCAAGAGGACCCGCCGCCCCCTCAAGAAGAAAAGCCCGTTGACAAATGGCTTTTGATTTCAATAATCGGCGGCATAACCGTCGGGGCGGGCTTGTGTGTATTGATTTATTTTGGAGTAAGGAGATTTATTAATAGGCGCAAGAGAGAATACAACCCGTACGACGCTGTGGAAAAGAAAAAAAAATAAATATAAATTTTAGAAATTTATTCATAGAAGGAGACTTTTTATGAATTCAGTATCAAAGAAATTAGTCAGACTTGCTGTTTTTATGGCGGCGATAGTTATATTTGCGCTTGCCTTTTCTTCTTGTGGATTTTTGGGAGGGAACAGCGATATAGTCGCTCCCAAGCTTGACCCCGAAAGCCCGCCAAAAATCCAAAGGATAAACCCCGATTATTACAATCAAATCACACGGAAGGACGAGATTTATTTTGACCCCGAAGCTACTATGCCCGTCAAACCTTCCGAAAGAGTATATTTAGTCATAAATTATGTCAATAAAAGCAATCTCCCCATAAATCGTGTGGTGTTTTCGGGCGGGGGAGAGACTTTTGACATTATGCGCAAAGATTTCCGTACGGAATCTAACAGCAACCAAACCATTATTGAATTCCAGATCCCCGAAGACGCTAAAGCAAAGACCCAATTGACCTATACAATTTCACAAATATACTATCAAGCGGGTTCAAGAATCATTCCTATGAAAGTGAACGCCGATTTAGCGAACATTTCAGTAATCGTCACTCCAGAATTCACAATCAAATTCGACCACCAAAACGCTGACCAAAGAACGGGCAAGGACGGAACGACCTCCACCACAAAGGTAAACTATTATCAAGAGCTTAAGGATGTCATTCCCGAGCAGGGACAGCTTAACGCACCCACTAAAGAAGGCGGATGGGCTTTTAGAGGATATTATACTTTGCCCGGAGGTCCTGATGGAAGCGGCATAAGAGTAAGAGCTTCAGATAATTATTATTTTTGGGACGATATCACGCTTTATGCTTATTATGAACGGCTTTATGAATTTCAAATAGTCGACTTAAAAGAAGAGGAATATATCCCGTATGAAGTGGACGGCGAAATTCATTACTACACCAAAGCAGCTATAGCCGGCAAAAAGACGGCGGCGGGAGATGTACAGCAGCATCTTGAAATATATGACACCATAGCTGACAACGACGGCGTCTATCCCATAATAGCGGTCGCTAACGCCGCTTTTGGCAACACTGCCGCTATGAGGACTCTTACCATAGGCAAATATGTAAAAACCATAGGAAAGAACGCGTTTGACGGATGTAATGTGGAGGTAGTGAATTTCCACGAGGACGGCGTCTTGGAAAAGATTGATGACGGAGCATTTAGGAATACCACCGAACTTGGAGATAACTTTTCTTTGCCCACGACTGTGAAATATTTAGGCGACCGTGCTTTTCAAAACAGCGGCTGGGGAGGAACGCTTACCATTGAGCCCCACTTGACATATATCGGGGACTATTGCTTTGCTATGACGCCGTTTACAACGGTCAATTTCAGCGCAGGGGTATTGTTTGACCCAGAGGCGGAAAAAGGCGAGGAATACTATTTGGGAACAAATTTGTTCTCAAGGTGCCAAAACTTAAAGACCTTTAGGACATATAGCGACAATCCCGAACAGCCCAACGGCTTGAAAGTCATTCCCGACTTTATGTTTGATGTGAGTTATTATGAGAATGATTCCAAAGTCGGCTTGACGAGCGTAACGCTTGCCGAAGGTCTTATACGGATAGGCAAGGGAGCTTTTTGTTATCAAAAGCTTCTCACCTCTATCCAATTCCCCGTATCGCTTGAAGATTTGGGCGGCAACGCCTATGTGGACGCTTTCAGGAACGAAAGCGGCGCTTTTGAAAATTGTCTCAGCCTAAGAACTATGACCTTCCCGCAAGGCAGTCAATTAAAAGTGTTGGGAGCGAGTGCTTTTAAGGGGAATAGAGAGCTTAAAGAAGTTAGGATTACTTCAGAGATATTGGAGAAGTTTGGCAACGGTCCTTTCCAAAATTGCGATAACTTCACCGAGCTTCATTTTGCCAACGAGAGCATAATTCCCGAACCTTTAGTAAATTATAATGAACTGACCTTAATAAAACCGAAACCAGCGGACATATTCCATGCCGATATGGACTTTAAGATATTTGTAAACAACCAAGTCTTGGAAGGTTTTCAAGAAGTATTTAACGACACAAAAGGAGAAAATGTATTTTCTTATGATATGATAAAACAAGTTCAAGATTATAGAATCGTATTTAAGGAAATCGTATCTCAAAAATCAAATCAATACGGCTTGAATTTGGTGTATATTTTTGACGACCATAAGGAAATTGACTTGACTACCCTTAATTTAAGCGGTATAGATTTCAGCAACCTTACAAACCTTCAGAACAAAAATATCATAGCAATAGGCTCCAACTCTTTCAATAAAGATGTCGAGGAAGTGAAGCTTCCGTCTACAATCGAGATGATACTTGACCAAGCCTTTAAGAACTGTACCAAGCTCCATACGGTTCTTCATCCCATAAATCATAACTTGCAAAGTATTGGAAAGGAAGCTTTTTATAACACTGGGATAACAAGCTTTAAGGGCGGAGAAAATCTTAGTATAATAGGCGAAAACGCTTTTATGTTATGCAAATCGCTTGTTTGGGTGGATTTGGGGCCGTGCTTATCGACTTCGACTTTATTTGCCATAGGGACAGGCGCTTTTCAGAGCTGTTCGTCCTTAAGGTATGTCAGATTCCCGACCAAATATATGATAATGAATGACTCTATGTTCGCAAAATGCACTTCACTTAATTATCTTGTATTTATGAATGAAAATCCCGATAAAGAGTTCTTTGGAAATGTATCCGCAAGGTTCCAAGATATCCCCGACGGTATAACAACGGCGTATGTCATGACTCAACAAGCTCTGGAAAAATATAACAATCTGGATAGGGTACCAAGACATCTCCAAGGACGCTTTGTATTATGGAACGATTTCGAGGAGCCTACGCCGGAAAAGCTATTGCACCTATAAAAATCAAGGAACCGATTCGGAGCATAGATTTAGGCATAAAAGTAAATAATCTATGAAAAATGACGGCATTTAATAATTAAAATGCCGTCAAGGACATAACATTAGAGAATGAAAAAAGTCAAATGATTGCGGAGGAATGGCTGTACATGACAATAAGGAAATTAAAGCAATAAGCGCAAGGGGTGGGCTCAAGCCATGCTTGTCGAAAGCCTTGAACGCCTGTCCCTTAATTTTCTTATGGCAAATTCGCATCGGTCCATAACGGCAATAATAATTTGAATAGAATATCTACAACAAAAATATTTGTTCTTACTTTTATAAAACCTTTTGGACAAGATGCGCTTAAACAAAGCGGTCTTATCAATAACTTTGTCTAAGTTCCATACCCTGTTTGGTCATGTAGGCTGTTCCCATGAGGTTTTTTTTCATATATTATTAAAAAAGCCAAAGGCCAATGATATAAAAGATTTTAGAAAATAGAATAGATATAATAAAAGAAAACAAAAAAGGAGAAAATATTTTGGAAAAAAAACAAAATAAACTAAAGGTCATATTTTTAGGAGGAGTGGGGGAGATAGGCAAGAATATGACCCTTTTGGAATACGGAGAGCATATACTGGTCATAGACGCAGGCATGAGCTTTCCCAACGAGCAGATGCCGGGAATAGACTATGTCATACCCGATTATAATTACTTAATCCAAAACAAAGAAAAGGTATGCGGTATTGTGGTCACCCACGGTCACGAAGACCATATAGGAGCGTTGCCGTTCTTGTTAAAGGAAATCAAAGCCCCTTTATACGGTTCAAATCTTGCGCTTGCGCTTGTCAAGCATAAACTGGACGAGGCAAAAATAAAAAACATAAAGATGAATACGGTATCCGACGAGGATGTTATCAATACGGGCTGTTTCAGCGTGGAATTCATACAGGTCAACCATTCGATAGCTGGCTCTTACGCTTTGAGCATAAAGACGCCAAGGGGAATAATTTTCTTTAGCGGAGACTTCAAAATAGACCATACGCCCATTGACCATAAGCCCATAAATCTTACGAGAATAGCTGAAATAGGCAAGAAAGGCGTGACGCTTTTAATGATGGATTCCACCAATGTGGAAAGAAACGGCTTCAGCATGAGTGAACAAAATGTGTATCGGAATTTAGACGAGATCTTTGCCGACAGCATAGGCAAGAGAATAATTGTAGCCACTTTTGCTTCCAATATCCACAGAGTTCAGCAAATCATAAATTGTGCGATAAAGTACGATAGAAAAATAGCCTTTTCGGGCAGAAGCATGATAAAAATAGCCGAAATCGCTCACGCCTTAGGTGAACTCAAGTATCCCAATGAAAAGATTGTGGACATAGGAAAAATAGATAAGATTCCGTACGACAGGCTATGCATAATATCCACCGGCACCCAAGGCGAACCCATGAGCGCCCTTACCAGAATGAGCCAGAACGAATTTAAGAAAGTGGTCATATCCGAAAAGGATATAGTGGTGCTTTCGGCGTCAGCCATACCCGGCAATGAAAAACTTGTCTATAATGTGATAAACAACCTTTACAAAATGGGAGCCGAGGTCATATACCAGACGCTAAGCGATGTGCATGTATCAGGGCATGCCTGCAAAGAGGAACTCAAAATCATGTTCTCACTTGTCAAACCCAAATTTTTTATGCCCATACACGGCGAATACAGGCATCTTAAGCAACATGTCAAGCTCGCCCAAGAAATGGGGATAAGAAAGGAAAATATGATTATTCCCGAGCCGGGATTTGTGGTAGAGGTCGGGCCAAGAGGGATTAAGAGAACAGAGAGCGTCACAGCGGGCAGCATAATGGTTGACGGAAGCGTCGTAACTGAGGATTCGGAAATGATACTTCGAGACAGACGGCATCTTGCGGGAGACGGCTTTGTGATAGCCATAGTCACCAGACATTCCGACGAGATAAGCCCGCCTATTATCATCGCACGCGGAATAAACCTAAGCGACAAGTTTGTCGAGGAATTAAGGGACGATATTGAAGCCGAACTGACACGAGACAAACTTGATGAATACGACATTCATTCATTTAAGCAAGCGGTTAGGAAGATGATAGCCAAGCCCATTATGAAAGAGCTGAAAAAGAAGCCTATGGTCATACCAATAATAATTGAAGACTAAGATTATGGATGTTCATGAAAAGCTTAAGGAATTAAGAGCTTATGCCCAAAAACACCATATACCCGTATTGAAAGAGGAGTCGGCAAAGGTTCTTGAGGAGCTTGTCAAAAAAATCAAACCCAAAAAGGTGCTTGAAATCGGCACTTCGATAGGCGTTAGCGGCATTGTCGTTTTATCACACAGCCAAGCGTACCTTACCACAATTGAAAAAGACGAAAAAGCCTTTGTGCAAGCCGCAAAGAACTTCAAGGACTTGGGTTTTTCAAAAAGGGTGGAAATGATATTGGGGGACTGTTTCAGCGAACTTATGCTCATGTCCAAAGAATTTGATTTAATAATTCTGGACGGACCCAAAGGGCATAACTTGGAGCTTACACAGCTGGTTCTTCCCATGCTAAAAGAGGGCGGGCATATCTTTGTGGACAATATCTTTTATCACGACAAAGTTTTACAAAAAGGACATGTGGAACATAAGCATAGAACCATAGTCACAAATCTTAGAAAGTTTATTGAATTTATTCAAAGACATACTAAACTTGAAACAAGAATCTTAAGAACGGGAGACGGCATAGCCATAATAAAAAAACTATGAGAAACCTTGAAACAAAAGTTGAACTTCTTGCCCCTGCTGGCAATATAAAAAAACTGCGTAACGCACTACATTTTGGAGCCGACGCCGTATACGGCGGAGGGAAAAGAATGGGGCTAAGGGCTTTTGCGGATAATTTTGAACCGGAAGAGCTTAGCTTGGCGGCGGCATTATGCCATGAAAAAAACAAGAAATTTTATATAACCGTCAATATATTCGCCCAAAACCAAGACTTTGGATACCTGAAAGAGTACCTTCAGATATTAGACCAGGCGAAAGTAGACGCTCTTATAGTATCGGATGCGGGCGTGGTATCCTTTATTAAAAAACATCTTCCCAATATGGACATTCATCTTTCCACACAGGCGAATACGACCAATAAGTACGCCGTCAGCTTTTGGAAAGATATTGGGATAAAAAGAGTGATACTGGCAAGAGAGATGTCGCTTGATGAGATAAGGGAGACTGCGGACTTCGTAAATGGAGATGTCGAGCTTGAGGTCTTTATTCACGGGGCTATGTGCGTGGCGTATAGCGGAAGATGTCTCTTGTCGTCTTATCTTACGGACAGAGACAGCAATCGGGGGGAATGCGTTCAGGCGTGCCGGTGGCAGTATAAATTCACCGAAGCCACAAGACCCAATAAAAAGCTGACTCTTGAAGAAGACGAAAGGGGAAGCTATATCTTGAATTCCAAGGATTTATGCGCCATGCCTTTTATCGATAAAATAGTCCAAACGGGGGTTTCCAGCTTAAAAATAGAGGGCAGAATGAAATCAGAATACTATGTGGCGACCGTTGTCAATGCTTATAGGAAAAGGCTGAATGATATCTATGACGGCAAGCCTTATGACCTGCGCCTTATGGAAGAGCTTAAAAAGATAAAGCACAGAGACTATACCGAGGGGTTTTTCTTTGGCAAAGAGGCGGGAATCTGTTATCGCACATCCGCACCCAGAAGCGAATATGACTTTGTCGCAGAGGTTTTGGGTTATGACGAGGAGAAAAAAGCCATAATCGTCGAACAGAGAAACCGTTTTTATCAAGGCGAGGAACTGGAGATATTGTCGCCGACAGAATATGACAATCAGAAACTTATAGTTGACAGAATTTATGATAAAGATAATAATATTATAAAAGACTGCAAACTTGTACAACAGACGCTATATATTGAGAGTGAAATAAAACTTGAAAAACATGATATTTTGAGAAGGAGAAAGGCATGAGGAATAAAAAGACAATAGTAATACTGACAGACAACAGCAGCCGCAACACTAGTGCCGCCATTAAAGAGCGTTTTAGAGGGCAAAAAGATACGCTTGTTATTATTATTGCCGAAAGCGAGCTGGACAGTTATCTGAAAAATATCGCCATAAATTATTTTTTCAAAGAAGAAACCAAGTTGAGGAATTTATACGACAAGTATACCGAGCTTATGCAAGAAAGGAAAATGGACAAGCTTGTCCCTCAAAAGGTGTCGTATAACAGGAAATCGCCTGTCCATAGAAGAGTACATAATGTATTTTTAAGGTATTCTCCCGATATCGTCATAGCCATGACGCCCAAAATGCTTACCGCTTCGCTTGCCGTGAAAGAAAAATTAAGGTCCAAAGCCAAGGTGATAGTGGTCTTAGACGAATTTTGCCTCAACAAACAGCTTGTCAATAAGAATACAGACTATTATTTTGTGGACAATCACGACATAAAAGAGGAACTATTGTCGCTGAGTATCGACGAGGATAAGATAATGGTCTCTAATATCCCCGTAAAGAAAGCCTTTTCAAAGAGCTTGAGCCGAGAAGAGGCGTTGAAGGTGTTTGATTTTGAGGACAGACCTACGGTTATGCTTGTGGCTTCCCAATACGGCGATGAAAAATTCAAAAAACTTATCAATGCCCTTGCCCATGCGAAATTAGATATCAATGTATTGGTAGCTTGCGGTTACAGCAGAAGACTGCTGGCGTATGTTAGAGAAAAGACAGATTTCTTAGGGCTCAACGAGGGCATAGACATGAACGCGGGATATTGTTGTTCGGATATCGTGATAGCCCGACCTACTGCTACCGTTCTTGCGGAAGCTCTCTATAAAAAGAAACTTATCTTTTCCATATATCCAAGCGGCGAAATGGAAAGGAGAACGCATGACTACTTGGGACTTGACCTTATCGCGAAAATGGACAACGAAAATATGGTTATCGACAAGATAAAGGAATATTTAGAGAACAAAGACAATTTTGAAGCGATGCGCAGATTAATTGATAACGCCGTTGAGGGTGAGCCTGCACAAAAAATCGCGTCAAAACTCTATGAAATGATGACATGATAATAGGGAAAAGAACCCGAAGCGTTGTATATATAGCTCTTATGACGGCAATCACCGTCGCTCTTTCATTTGTCAAGATACCTTTCTATTCCGTACCTTTCACATTGCAGACGCTTGCGGCGATGCTTGCAGGGGTTTTGCTTAGAAAGTGGGAGGGAACAGCGTCACAAGTTTTATATATTGCGATTGGGCTTGTCGGACTGCCTGTTTTCTCTCAAGGAGGGGGTTTAGGCTACATATTCAACCCTACTTTCGGCTATATCCTTTTCTTGCCCGTATTGACAATATTGGTCTCTTTTCTTTATAGACCTTTGAAAGTTTTCGGACTCATTTTGCCGTCAATTTTGCTTTTATTGTTTGGGGCAATGTATTATCTAATCTTTATCAACAACGATATGACGATAGGCTCCGTCTTAATCAGCTTTATGCTGATTTTTATCCCTGCGGAAATCATAAAATCGCTTGCTGCGTACTATTTAGGCGTTAAATTAAAACCGCTTCTATACCGTGAATGAAATCGCTTTTATAAGTGGGCATAATAATTCCAAATTGAATTAACTTTCCCCCAAAAACTCTTTAATCATAGAAAGGAAAAAAGTTCATAAAGAGCTTGTCGAAAACAATAACAAAGGATTGTTAATGTATGTCATGAACTGCTTTCGTAAGGAAAGCGGAACAAAGGGTGAAAAGTTCCGCTTTCTCAGAAAGCGGAACTAAATCATTCGTCCAACATTCTACCCGCTTCAAAGTAATAGCTCATCTTGTTTGGTCTTGCAGGCATAAATCTTATTACAAGCGTCAATAGCACAACAGCGGTACTGCCAGCTACTACCGCCCAGCTAAATGGGGCGTCTAAATTTATGACTCCGCCGATTTGTGTGAGAATGGACGCTATTAGGATTGCCAACACGCTTGAAATAAAGCTATATTTTGCGTTCCTTGTAAAAAGCATGGCAAGCACTCCGACAATCAGAGCATAGAATACATTTACGCCACCCCAGAAAGTATTATCAAACAAAAGAGCCAGTCTTGTGCTTCCATAGACAAGCCCTGCAAGCAGCAGCGTTATAAAGAATGTAATCAGCCTATTGGACCATTTGCCTTTTACGACAAGCAGAATTGCGCATAAAACATATAAAAGCATAGAGCCTATGCTGAATACAAGAAAATTTGTCTCAACGGTAGGTATGAAGTTCAGACCCACAATCAGAGCAAGCAGAATCACCGCCGCTATCGTGGGAATGTTGAAGTCTTTCAAAGCTTGGTTTCCCAAACCTATCAATACCAGCACTCCGAGTATCACTAAAATAATTGAACCAACCATAATTTTACCTCTCTTATTGGTAGTTTGTTTTTCATTAATTGTTTTTATACAGAAAATATAAACTGCAAAAAAAACGGGCATTTGATTGACTTTTTGTATATAGATGATATAATTTATAAGAATATATTAAGGATTTCTATGAGAAATTTTGGACTTGAAGACATTAACATAGTATATGAAGACAACCATATCTTAGTTGTTGTCAAACCTCAAAACATGCCCGTTTGTCCTGACGCCAGCGGCGATAAGGATTTATTATCTATCTTAAAAGAATATTTAATTAAGAAATACGAAAAAAAAGGCGATGCTTTTGTAGGAATGGTCCATAGGCTGGACAGACCCACGGGCGGAGTCATGGTATTTGCCAAGACCTCCAAAGCGGCGAAAAGGCTGTCCGAGGGGCTAAGAAGAGGCGAGATTGAAAAAAGGTACTTTTCTATTGTGCACGGTGTGCCAAAAGATAAGCAGGCTCAACTCACTCATTATATTATAAAAAGCCCGACCAGGAATATGGTGTATACCGTTCCCATGGCTACCGAAGGCGCCAAGAAAGCCGTTTTGTTTTATAAGCTGCTTGCCGTCAACGACAAAATTAGTCTTGTGGACATACGGCTTAAGACAGGACGCAGCCACCAAATAAGAGTTCAAATGGCGGCTATCGGCACTCCTCTGTTTGGAGACCAAAAGTACTCCGAGGGCAGAACGCTACCCAGATATAATATCGCATTATGGGCGACGGAACTCAAGCTTTTTCATCCCGTCACAAAGGAAAGAATGGTTTTTAGGGTCTATCCCCCTATAGACAAGATTCCTTGGAAATATTTTGATGTAAACAGATTTTTATCAATTAATATTAAATACTAAAAAAACAGACTTATACAAAGGAAAAACTATATGCAACTGACGACCCAAACATTAGGCGAAGTCTTGACAAATCTTGCACGCAACCATGCAGATGAAATTGCTATCAAGTACAATGACCGCGATTTTCAATTGACTTGGTCCGAACTCAATCAAGCGGCGGAGAAGTTAGCCAAAGGTTGGCTTAAGCTGGGTATAAAAAAAGGCGACCATGTGGCTATTTGGGCGACAAACATTCCCGAATGGCTTTTGACACTTTTTTCAACGGCGAAGATAGGCGCTATTTTAGTTACCGTAAACACCAATTATAAGAGCTTTGAACTTGAATATCTGCTTAGACAGTCGGATACCAAAGCACTTGTGCTTATGGACGGGTTTAAGGATGCGGATTATATCAAGATTATTAATGAGGTGTGTCCTGAATTGAGCTGTGCCAATGACGGAATGATTAAGTCCTCAAAATTCCCTTATTTGGAACATATATTGTACGCCGGCAACAATCTTCCCGACGGTATGATACATTTTGATAAGTTATATGAGCTTGGCGAAGAGGTCTCAGACGACGAACTCAACAAGGTTATGAACTCTTTGAACTGTCATGATGTCATCAATATGCAATATACTTCGGGTACTACAGGCTTTCCCAAGGGCGTCATGCTCACTCATTTTAATATTATCAATAACGGAAAGACCATTGGAGAGGGGATGGAATTCACCAATAAGGACAAGCTTTGCATAACCGTTCCGCTGTTCCATTGTTTCGGGCTTGTGCTTGCTGTCATGGCATGCATAACCAACGCTACCTCTATGGTGATTGTCGAATATTTCCAACCGCTTAAGGTTATGAAAGCGTGTCAAGAAGAGAATTGTACGGCTTTGCACGGCGTGCCTACGATGTTTATTGCCATTTTGGAACATCCTGATTTTCATAAGTATAAATTCAATTTAAGAACGGGAATCATGGCAGGTTCGCCTTGTCCCATTAAAGTAATGAAACAAGTCATATCCCAAATGGGGATGAAAGAGATAGTTGTTGTATACGGACAGACCGAATCTTCTCCGGGGTGTACGATGACCACCACAGATGACCCGATAGAAGCGCGTGTGCAAACGGTAGGGAAGGCTTTTCCCGGCGTGGAAATCAAAGTCATAGACCCCGAAACGGGCAAAGAGGTTGGACCCAATACTCCCGGCGAATTGTGCGCAAGAGGGTATAACCTTATGAAAGGGTATTATAAGATGCCCGAAGCCACCGCCCAAGCCATAGACGAAGAGGGCTGGCTGCATACGGGAGACTTATGCACCTATGACGAAAAGGGTTATTTCAAGATTGTGGGCAGAATTAAGGATATGATAATAAGAGGCGGAGAGAATATATATCCCAAGGAAATAGAGGAATTTCTGTATACCCACCCCAAGATTAAGGATGTGCAGGTGATAGGCGTTCCCTCAAAACAGTATGGGGAAGAGATAATGGCTTGCATTATTCTTAAGGAAGACGAAGTACTTACCCAAGACGAAGTTAAGGAATTTGTCAGAAGCCATATGGCAAGGCATAAGACGCCCAAGTATGTTAGGTTTATGGACAGTTTCCCCACGACCGCAAGCGGTAAGATACAGAAGTACAGATTAAGGGAAGAGGCGATAGAGCTGTTGAATTTAAGCGAAGATGCCGCGATAGAAACGGCATAACCAATAAGGGAGAGAGGAGATTTATTTATGAAACTTGCGTTTTCCACATTAGCTTGTCCCGCATGGGATTTTGAGGAGATATTCTCCACCGCCGTTGATTTTGGATTTGACGGCATAGAGATAAGAGGCATATCCAACGAGCTTTACGCACCGAGAATAAAAGCTTTCTTGGACGAGAACATAGACAAGACCTTAAGCATTCTTTCAAAAAGGAATATGGCTATAAGCTGTCTAACAAGTTCGGCGTGCCTTGCCGACAAAGGAAAAATAGACAGCGCCATAAAGGAAGTCAAGGAGTATATAGACTTGGCAGAAAAGCTAAGGTGCAGATATGTCAGGGTTATGTCCACTGGCGTGCCCCATAGGGATGAGGGAGATATTGAGCTTTGCAAAACTCAATATGAAGAGGTTTGCCGCTATGGCGAACAAAGAGGCGTCACTCCTATTATGGAAACGAACGCTATGTTTGTGGACACCAAGCTATTAAGGGATTTTATGCAATCCATAGGAAGCGAGAATAAAGGGGTGCTTTGGGATGTCAATCATCCTTACAGGTTCAACGGCGAGAGCGCTCATGAGACGGTTGAGAACATAGGGGAATTTATCAAATATGTTCATATAAAAGACAGTATTGAAAAAGACGGCGAGACTGTTTATAAGCTCTTGGGATACGGCGATGTCCCGGTCAAGGAAGCGGTGAAAGCATTGAGAAAAAGAGATTTTGACGGATTTATGTCTTTGGAATGGGTCAAGAGATGGAACAAGAGCTTGGAAGAGCCTTATATCGTTATTCCTAATTATGCAGGTTATATGAAAGCATTAATTCAATAATTTGCATACTATAAAACATAAGAGGATAAACGATGAAGAAAATAAAGCTATTTTATCTAAGGTCTTGTCCTTATTGTAAAAAAGCTTTAACGGTCATTGAAAAATTAAAAGAAAAAGAATATAAGAATATAGAAATAGACATTGAGATGATTGAAGAGAGCGAGAACATAGAGCTTGCAAGCAGTTATGACTATTACTATGTGCCGGCATTCTTTGTGGATGAGAAAAAAGAGCATGAGGGAATAGTAATGGTGGCGGATATAAAAAGAATTTTTGAAAAAGCCTTAAGCGAATAGGGTATTGACAAAGCAAGCATGGAATGATAAAGTATAGGTAACAAGGAATAGGAGGAAAAGCTTTATGGCTAAATATATCTGTACTGTTTGCAATTATGTTTATGACGAAGAGACTGAGGGCAAGAAATTCGCAGATTTAGACGAGGACTGGGTATGTCCCGTTTGTGGCGCGCCCAAAGAGGAATTCGAGCTTTTGGAAGAGTAAGGACAGCCTATATTATATGATTGATGAAAAGCCGTCTTTGGGCGGTTTTTCTTTTTTTAACTTGAAATGAAATTTAAGAAAAAATAAACACTAGGGATAGGATAAAGTAATTGACAAATGTTCGGCATATGTGATAATATCATATAGCATAAAAAATATTTCAGCTGGAGAAATACCCAAGCGGCTGAAGGGGCGCCCCTGCTAAGGGCGTAGTACGAGAGAATCGTAGCGAGGGTTCAAATCCCTCTTTCTCCGCCACACAGACACGGCGCAACGGCAGTACCGACGTCGTGTTTTTTTATGCCAAAAAGCCCTGTATTTGCTTCTTTTTACAGGACTTTCTACATATTCACCTTCAATTACTCACTTATTGTTCCGCGTCTATTGTACACCTATGTTTGAAGGGGTTTGAACTTACCGCTTTTCTCACTTTTTGTTCTGTTCCACTTTTCGTTCTGTTGGTCGCTTTTTTGGCGCTCTCTTAAATTCTCAAAATAATTCAAGTTGACGTGCTAAATAAATCAAGTTTGGTGAGTTTTTAGCTGTTTTTCGCCATTTTTGACACTTTTATCATAAAATTTAAATTCCAAAATGATTTCCTCTATCCTCCTCTTTTCGCAATTGTCACTGTTTTCAACCGATCTCCTTAGCCAATATGCTGCCTTCTTAAAGTCTTGCTCTACACCTTTTCCGTTGCGGATTAATAACCCTAAATCATATTGTGCTCTTATATTGCCTTTTTCTGCTGAGGTCAATAGCAGCTGTGCAGCTTTTGAATATAATTGCAAAGCTGCTTCTCTGTCTTTTTTGACACCTATTCCAAAATATATTTGATGTGCTTCTTCTTTATATTCCCACCCTTGATTATAGTTTTTATCACTCTCCTCATCGTATTCTTTCTCTATGTCTACGATCGTCTGCCTTATTATTTCTATTGACCTTTCATCTAAAACAATTTGTGCTCCATGCGTGTAGTTTATCAAAATATGTGTTATTTCATGCTCTTGCACAATATTCAAAATATCTCTCATTCTAGTCTTTCCAATTGCCAACATCTCACTATCTCTTTTGAAACAATCTCTATATGTTAAAAACTTGTCTACATCTGTAAAAACAAGATAAAGCTTTGCTCCATCTTCGCTTAATAAAACATTCCCTCGTACCTCTGCATCATCGTGCAATATAGGGATAGCTCCACTGCTACCTGCAAGCTCTTCAAATTCTTTTGGCATTTTAACTTTAGCCGAGAACCACAATTTTTCCATTTTGCATAGTTCACGAATAACCATGCTCAAAGTCCATTCTGTTGGATGTTCTTTGTATCTATAATATAGTTGTTCAAATGTAATATCATTCTTACTCTCGTTTTTAGCCTTGCCTTTTCCCACTATACTGTCACTCCTTCACCATCTTTCAAGAGCACAATTTCTCCGGCGATACTCATTTTAGTAAAAACCTCAGGGGCTTCAGTGTGTATTGGAATTATCATTTTTGCATTAGTTATTTCGCAAACCTTTTTTATGTCATCCACTGTGGCGTGTCCGCTTGTATGCAAGTATTGATATTTGCTACCCACTTCCTTTGCTGTACCAACAATGTTGCTTATACTCTCATTAAAGGCTGTATGGTTTTTATTTAAATAACCTTCCCACATTGAGTATATTAGCAAACTATTAGGAAATTCTTTCACTACTTTTTCTGATATCTTACCGGCACGAATAAGCATGCAAAAACCTCGATCTTTCATGTATTCGTGTAATTTCTTATTGCGTGTGCTGTAAGCATATATTTTTTGTTTGCTAAAATCGTACAATGACGATCTACTATTATTTGTTACTATTTTAAGAATTTCTTGTTGATAATCATCAATAACAATAAAGGGCTTTTTGCTTTGTATTGTTGCGCTATAAAATTGAGCTATAGAATCTATATTTGTCGAGCTGCAAAACACAAAAACTGATTTATTATCTTGAATTAGTTCTTTTGCCTTTCTTCCGAGTTCATGTTCAGTCATAACTTTTTCGCCCGACCTAGAAAGCATAGTGCCTTCTATAATAAGAACATCTATATTTTTAGCATATTTTTCAAAAACGGCGGGCATCTTACGGCCTCTTGCGCCGTGCATACGGAAATCACCTGTGTGCAATATTCTCTTGCCTTCAGCTTCTATCAACAACATATATGCATCAAAAGCCGAATGATCTATCATATAAGGAGTTATCTTAATATCTTTAATTATTATTGGCTTACCTGCTTCAAAAGTTTTAAACATCTCTACTATATCAGGCTTGCCCCTTTTTATCTTTCGCTGCAAAGTTAAATAGATTTTCTTAGCGACTTCCCCCATATAAATTGGGACCTCTGGCAAAACTTTCTCAAACTCTCCTACGTGATCACCATGATAGTGCGTTATAAAAACACCGTCACAGTCAGGCACTCCTGCTGTTACTCCTTCTATTTCAAAATTGGCAACCTTTTTTGTATCGGCAGAAGGCAACTCAGACCCTATATCAATAATAATTCGGGCGCTCTCTGTTTTTATCTCTGTTATACTACCGCCAATTTGATGCGAACCCCTATGTATTTTTATTTTCATTCCTAATCCTTGTCGTATGCACCATCGATAATATCATTTATTGTCAAATTTCTTATCGTTTGTTTTGAAAATAAGAACTTTACATAGAGTTTCTCGTTAGTTTCAAGAGTAATATCCCCAAATTCTTTCTCAACGTTATTTTTAGAAAATCTCTTAGAGCCCCACTTGGCATTATTTTCAAACAAGTATCCGCCACAAGTTTGCTTGGGAGCGCTCGCCCCATCATCAGCATTATTGTCAAGCGTAATAAAGTAAAACTCAGGCTTTTGGCAAAAATCTTTTACTTTGATGCCATTAAAACAGTCTGGTACATTTGTTCCAATTGCTTTTAGGCTAACAATTATATTAATCATTTCTTGCTTAAACAAGTCATTATAATGGCCTTCGTTTTGAAATTTGCAAAAATCTTGTATGTGCTTTTTTATTCCACTAACACCTACATATGAGCCTTTTCCATATTTGAGCTCTATAATGGCAACTCTATGTGGTTTAGCTTTTGAAATTGCAATAATATCAAACCTTGGACTAAACTTTGCTCCATTCCTTTCGCCTATATTTTGATAAGCTTTTGCATACTCGATATCTACACAATACCAATTAGATTCTAAATTAGAGTTATTAAGCATAAACAGCTTTTGCTGAGCCTTTTTCTCGTCCGTTTCTCTCGTTTTACTATTTCCCTTTATGGTCTTTAGCGAATCAAGAATTTCTTGTGGTGTTTTCGTTATAACCTTACTGCTTGATTCCCCTGTAAAATAATACTCATTTATCTTACAATTTAAGCTTGGACTGATTCTAGCAATACTATCACTGTTGTAATATAAGTTTACATAATCATTGCGAATTCCCCAAATAATTTCATTTTCACCTTTATTATAAATTTTTTGCAAAGATTCGTTTTCTGCTATTCTTTTTGCAAAATCTTCTGATATCCCACGTGAAATTTTCTTAATCTTCATTTCCTCTCCTTTTATTCCAGTATAAATCAAAGCTAATATCTGTGATGCCAAGGCTTTATATTAACGTTATTACCTTGACCTTTATAAATTTATTCTACTTTATTATATCAATTAACAGTTGAAAAAACAATGTTAAATTTATCATAAACTCCAAACAAATAAAACTTTTTTGCACCCTTAATGGTACTCCTCTAGTATATCTCTTGCATCTTCGCCTTCACCTCCGTCCCATCATTGAATACGAAGGTTATGTCCTTTCTGCTTTTCACGACTACTTTAGCTACTAGTTTCATGAATACATCCTTATCAAACTTCTCCTGCTTTCTCTCATTCTTTAAGAACTTAGCTAGCATTTTGTATTGTGCATTGAACAGCGCTCCTTCGCTCTGGTCTGCTGTTAGTTCGTCTCTTTGTCTAAACAGCTCATCTAGCTGTTCCATCACTCTTTTGCTTTCTTTACTGTATTGGTCTGCTTCCAGTTTTCCATTGCTTCGTTGTTTGTTAAACTCTAGCATTTCCGCCTGTAGCTCTTCTATCTTTAGGTCTATAGTTTCTATCTGTGGTCTGTGGTCTATTCCGACCTCTTTCATCGCTGCCTTAACGCTTCTCTCTACCTTCTTCAATATGTTGTCCTTGTTTTCTAGTATTCTGTTTAATGTGTCGACAAATAACCCCTCTAACATTTCCTCTTTTACTATCTCTTGAGTGCAGTATTGATTGCCTTTAATATGTTGTTTACATACCCACGTCCGCTCAACTCTCTTTTCGTTGGTATAGTTGTGCCTTCTAAATCCCGCTCCACACTCTCCGCATTCTATCACTCCGCTGAATGCATATCTCATATCATATCGACCTTTACCGGTATCGCCTCCTGCTGACCTTAGTGTGCTGCGTCTTTCCATCTCTGCCTGTACAGCGTCCCAGGTTAATCTATCGACTATAGCTGGGTGGTTATTTTCTACATACTTTTGTGGTGCTTGGCCTGTATTAAGCACTCGTCTTTGTGTTAGGAAGTCTCTCTTGTATGTTTTTTGCAGTATCACATCGCCTATATACTTTTCATTTTCTAGTATTCTCTTAACAGTCGATGAGCTCCATTTTTTACTTCCCATAGGTGATTTTATTCCATCTTGTTTAAGCCCGCGTATTATACTGCCTAGTGAGTATCCTATTAGGTATTTATGATATATGTCTCTTACCACCTCTGCTTCCTGTATCTTTATGGTTACGTTCTTTTCCTCATCCTGTTGGTATCCATATATATTATTAAAATTCATCACGACTTCTCCACGCTCTACTTTCTTTTGATGTGCCCAGCGAATGTTTGTACTCATGCTTCTGGACTCCTCTTCCGCTAGACTACTATATATTGATAGAATCATATCGCACTTTGCGTCCATGCTATCTATGTTCTCCTTTTCAAAGAATATTTTTACTCCTTTGTCCCTTAACCTTCTTACTGTTTGCAAGCTGTCCACTGTATTCCTTGCAAATCTACTAACGCTCTTCACAAGGATTAGGTCTATCTTGCCGTCCATTGAGTCTCTAATAAGCCTTTGAAATTCCTTCCTTCTTCTTGCGCTTGTGCCCGTTATTCCTTCGTCGGCGTACAGACCTACAAACTCCCACTCTGACTTTCCTTGAATGTATGAGGTGTAATAGTCGCACTGCGTTTTGTAGCTGTTTAGCTGTTCAGCTTCGTCCGTTGATACCCTCGCGTATGCCGCTACTTTCAACTTGTTTCTTGTTGTCGGAATAGCATTATCTGCCTGTTGTATATGTCCTCTTTGCACATATTCTCGCACCACTCTTTGGTTTGCTGTTTGTGTCATATCTACATACCTCCTGCTTTCCTCGCCCATGTCTCTTTGCGATTT